>Ga0214919_10007395_pt1 | contig 14823 bp, 13 predicted proteins | sample LL1503_MetaG_FD_177994 | JGI IMG/M metagenome (GOLD analysis project Ga0214919, IMG submission 177994) | Freshwater microbial communities from Lake Lanier, Atlanta, Georgia, United States - LL-1503 | ecosystem: Environmental > Aquatic > Freshwater > Lake | place: USA: Georgia | collected... | reverse complement strand
TGCTGGACCGCTTTGTGGCAGATGGCAATGCCCTGCCTGAATCGATCGCCATGGTGTTGTGGGGTAGCGACAACCTGAAAAGCGAGGGTACACCGATCGGACAGGCACTCGCGCTGATGGGCGCGCTGCCGCGCTTTGACAGCTACGGGCGCATCGCAGGTGCCACGCTCATCCCTTTGGCCGAGTTGGGTCGTCCGCGCGTAGACGTCGTCATCACGCTCTCGGGCATCTTTCGCGATCTGATGCCACTGCAAATCAAGCTCCTGGCCGAAGCCGCTTTCCTTGCGGCATCGGCGGACGAACCTCTGGAATTGAACTGGATTCGCAAGCATGCGCTGGCCTACCAGCAAGAGCATGGCTGCACACTGGAGATCGCGTCGCTGCGGGTGTACGGCAATGCCGAAGGCGCCTACGGCTCCAACGTGAACAACCTGGTCGAAAGCAGCCGCTGGACAGAGGAAGGCGAGTTGGCAGAAACCTACAAGCGCCGCAAGGGCTTTGCCTACGGACGCACTGGCCGGGCCGTGCAGCAGGGCGCCTTGTTAAACAGCGCGCTGGCGGATGTGCAACTGACTTACCAGAATCTCGATTCGGTGGAGCTCGGCGTGACGACGGTTGACAACTACTTCGACACACTGGGCGGCATCACCCAGGCGGTCAAGGCGGCAAAGGGCGGAAAGACACCGCCGGTCTACATTGGCGACCAGACCAAGGGCGATGCGTCCGTTCGATCTCTGACGGAACAGGTTGCGCTCGAGACCCGCACGCGCACGCTCAACCCGAAGTGGTTCGAGGGCATGCTGGAACACGGTTACGAGGGCGTACGCCAGATTGAAGTACACGTCACCAACACCATGGGCTGGTCGGCAACGACCGGTCAGGTGCAGCCCTGGGTGTACCAGCAACTGACCGAGACCTTCATGCTGGACCCGTCCATGCGCGAACGCCTCGCCAAGCTCAATCCGACGGCGTCCGCCCGTGTCGCGAATCGCCTGATAGAAGCTTCCGAGCGCAACTACTGGCAGCCCACCGCTGACACGCTCGACGCCCTGCGTCGCGCTGGCGAGGAATTGGAAGACCGCCTGGAAGGCGTTTATGAAGGAGCTCCCGTATGACCGTTGAAACTCTGCCCTTTCCCACCGTGAAGCCAGCCCGGCCGCGCGGGACCATCCAGCTTGACGGCGAGGGCAGCCTGCAGGTGCAGCTCGACCCCAGCGTCAAGATCGGCACGGCCAAGGTGTTTGCGATTTACGGCAAGGGCGGCATCGGCAAGAGCACCACGTCCAGCAACCTGTCGGCCGCATTTTCCATGATGGGCAAACGTGTGCTGCAGATCGGCTGCGACCCCAAGCACGACTCGACCTTCACGCTGACCAAAAAGATGCTGCCCACGGTGATCGACGTGCTGGAAACGGTGGACTTTCACGCCGAGGAGTTGCGCGTGGAAGACTTCGTATTCCCCGGCTACAACGGCGTGATGTGCGTCGAAGCGGGCGGCCCGCCGGCAGGCACGGGTTGCGGTGGTTATGTCGTCGGCCAGACGGTGAAGCTGCTCAAGGAGCACCACCTGCTCGAAGACACAGATGTGGTGATTTTCGACGTACTCGGTGACGTTGTCTGTGGCGGCTTTGCCGCACCCCTGCAGCATGCCGACCGCGCCATGATCATCACCGCCAACGACTTCGACTCCATCTTTGCGATGAACCGCATCGTGCAGGCGATCGGAGCGAAGGCGAAAAATTACAACGTACGCCTGGGCGGCGTGATTGCCAACCGCAGCGCCGCCACCGACCAGATCGACAAGTACAACGAGAAGATCGGCCTCAAGCTGGCGGCCCACTTTCCGGACCTCGACGTCATCCGGCGCAGCCGGCTCAAGAAGTCCACGCTCTTCGAGATGGAGTCTTCGCCCGAACTCGAAGCGGTGAAGAAGGAGTACATGCGCCTGGCAGCGAACCTTTGGCTGGGTGGCGAGACCTACAACGCCGTGCCCATGAAGGATCGCGATATCTTCGACCTGCTGGGTTTCGATTGAGGACGATCGGCCATGACGGACATCACCTACGAACAGCGCCGTAGCCAGATCGAAAATTACTTCGATCGCACAGCGGCGGCGGCGTGGGCCAAGCTGACATCGGATGCCCCCGTTGGCCGCATCCGCGCCTCGGTGCGCGCCGGGCGTGAGCAGATGCGCTCCACCCTGCTGTCTTGGCTGCCTGAAGACCTCTCGGGAAAACGTGTGCTCGATGCCGGTTGCGGCACCGGCGCGTTTGCGGTTGAAGCGGCGCGGCGCGGCGCGGAAGTCGTCGCCATTGACTTGTCGCCGACGCTGGTCAATCTGGCGCGCGAGCGTCTGCCAGCCGAGTTGGCAAGCCGCATTGACTTTCGCAGCGGCGACATGCTCGGGCCTGAGCTGGGCCAGTTCGATCATGTGGTCGCAATGGATTCGGTGATCCACTATTCCACCCACGACGCAGTGGGCGCGCTGGCCCAATTGGCCGGGCGCACCTGCGGCTCCATCCTGTTCACCTTCGCACCACGCACGCCCTTGCTGGCAGCCATGATCGCCGTCGGCCGCTTGCTGCCCCGGGGCGACCGCGCGCCCTGGCTGGAGCCTATGGCCGCAGAAAAAATTGCTGCACTCATGAAGCAACACGCCTCGTTGGACCACTGGAACGCCAAACGCACCCGGCGCATATCGAGCGGGTTTTACAAGTCCCAGGCCCTGGAGCTTGTACGGTCATGAGAGTCAAGACCTTCAGCAAGTTTGCCAAAAGCCTGCCTGCCTCCTGGCTGCCCTTTTCGGATGTGGCAAGCCCCGGCCTGCCTCTGGCACGGCTGCTGCGTCTGTCCCTCTTCAAGGTCACCATGGGTATGACCACGGCATTGCTCATCGGCACGCTCAACCGGGTCATGATCGTGGAGCTGGACGTGTCGGCCTGGCTGGTCTCGCTGATGCTGGCGCTGCCATTGCTGGTCGCCCCGTTTCGCGCTGTCACCGGTTACCAGTCGGATACGCACAAATCGGCATTCGGCTGGCGCCGTGTTCCCTTCATGTGGGGCGGCACACTGATCCAGTTCCTCGGTCTCGCAGTCATGCCTTTTGCCCTCTTGGTACTGTCGGGCCAGGGCCAGGTCGCCGTGCCGGCCTGGGTCGGCCAGGGCGCTGCCGCCATTGCCTTTCTGATGGTCGGCGCGGGTCTGCAGACATCGCAGACAGCGGGCCTGGCGCTGGCCACCGACCAGGCCAGTCCGCAAACCCGCCCGCGCGTGGTCGCGCTGATGTATGTGATGCTGCTTGCCGGCGCCGTGGGTGGCAGCCTCGTCTTCAGCCTGCTGCTGGCCGACTTCAGCCCGCAGCGTCTTATCCAGGTGGTACAGGGTACCGCCCTCGTCGTCCTGCTACTCAATGCGGTGGCGCTGTGGAAGCAGGAGCCGCGCAACCCGCAACGTGTGGCGGCGCTCAAGCACCACAAGCAACCGCCTTTCAGCGAAGTGTGGCAGACGTTCATACAGGCGCCAACAGCCAAACGTTTCCTGTGGGTGACTGCCTTCGGCACCTTCGCCTTCAACATGCAGGACATTGTGCTGGAGCCCTATGGCGGAGAGATTTTGAACCTCAGCGTCGGCGCCACCAGCGCATTGACCGCCATGCTCGCAGGCGGCGGACTGCTCGGCTTCGTGCTGGCCGGGCGTCAACTGGCGCGCGGCTTGGACCCTCTTCGCCTGGCCGCATATGGTGCAGTGGCGGGTTTGCCGGCATTTTCCGCCGTCATCTTTTCCGCGCCCCTGGACGCAGGATGGCTGTTTCGCGCAGGTGCACTGGGAATCGGTTTCGGCTGCGGCCTCTTCGCGGTCGGCACCCTGTTTGCCGCCATGCGCATGGAAGGTGGCGGCTTCATCGGAATGGCCCTGGGCGCCTGGGGCGCAGTCCAGTCCACAGCGGCCGGGCTCGCGATGTTCTGTGGCGGCGCCATCCGTGACGTGGTGACGCAAATCACCGCAACCGGGGCTTTGGGCGAAGGCATGGCCGTACCCTTTACCGGCTACAGCGTTGTCTACCACGTGGAGATGCTGTTCTTGTTCATCACCCTGGTCGCCATTGGCCCGCTGGTGCAAAAGAATTCCCGTCCCGTGCAGACCGCCGAACTTGGTCTTGTCAACTCAACCCCCTGATTGTTACGAAGGAGAAGTGCCATGCAAGCTGTAGGAACCATCACCGGCTACATCGACCTCGCCCAGATCATGCTCTACATGTTCTGGTTGTTTTTTGCTGGACTGATCTACTACCTGGTCCGCGAAAACCACCGAGAGGGCTACCCGATGGAGTCCAGCAGTAGCGGGCGCGCCGTGGTCAAGGGTTGGCCGATCCCGGACCCGAAAACCTTCAAGCTTGAAGGTGGCAAGTCGGTCACCGTGCCCGATCTGCACCGCGGCGAGCCGCCCCTGGGCGGTCGCCCATCCAGCCCGACCTGGGGTGCGCCGCTGGAGCCGCTGGGCAACGGCATGCACGATGCCGTGGGCCCGGGCGCCTATGCGCTGCGCGAAGACATCGCCGAGTTGACTGCCCACGGTGCGCCGGTGATCCAGCCGCTGCGCGCAGCCAGCGGCTTCGGTGTCGCGCCCCAGGACACCGACCCGCGCGGGCTGCCGGTGATCGGCGGCGACGGCAAACTGGGCGGCGTGGTCAAAGACATCTGGATCGACAGCGCCGAGATGGTGTTTCGCTACCTCGAGGTACGGACCGAAGGCAAAGCCGGAACGCGCAACGTGCTGCTTCCGATTCCGTTTGCGCGCATCCGGCGCAACCAGGTGGAAGTGCACGCACTGTACGGCATGCACTTTGCCGATGTTCCGGGTACACGTCACCCCGACCAGGTGACCAAGCGCGAGGAAGACCAGATCAGCGCGTATTACGGGGCAGGCACGCTGTATGCCGACCCCGCCCGGTCCGAGCCGCTGATCTAGGGTGGGGTCGCCATGGGCAATGACAACCACAGCCACGAACACGAGTTCGAGCCGCAGTACGGCTTGCCGGAGCGCTTGCCGCAGGACGAATCCATCCTGTGGCAGGCCTCGCCCGATGTCGCAACCCTGGCCCGTGAAGCGTTCCACCTGCGCAGCCTGTGCCTGTATTTCGCCGCGCTGGTGGCGGTGCGCGCAGGCATGGAAATCGCTGCCGGCACCGACGCGCTGGGGGTGCTTCTGGCGCTGAAGTGGCTGCTTCCGCTTTCACTTACCGCGCTGGCCATCGTGTGCACACTGGCCTGGCTGACCGCTCGCACCACGGTCTACACCCTTACCAACAAGCGGCTAGTGATGCGACTGGGCATTGTGCTTACGGTGACCTTCAATCTGCCCCTGTCCAGACTGGGCGCCGCCGACCTGCGCCTGCACCGGCGCGGTTTCGGCGACATTTCCGTCTCGCTCTCGGGCGATGACCGCATTGCCTGGGTGCACCTGTGGCCAAGTTCACGCCCCTGGCACATAACCCGGCCACAACCCACGGTGCGCTGCGTGGCCGACGCATCCGCTCTGGCCCGGCAACTCGGCGTCGCATGGACAGCGCGCACGCGCAATGCAGCCGTGGCGTCGGCCCTGCCCGCTGCCAGCGCCGATGGATCCCCCAGCGCACGGGCGTCGAACCCAGGCCCCCTGCAGGTGAGTGCCGCATGACCATGCACACCACCAGCGCCCTGGGCAAGGCAACCCCCAAGCCCTGGGCCCCTGACACCTTTCCTGCCTGGGTCCTGTATTGCGCTGGGGCCCTGATCGCGTTTTCGCTCATCAGCGTGGGACTGGTACGCATCACCGGCAACGGGCCGGACCAGCGTGCCGCCGCTGCGGTGGCCGAGCGCACCTTGCGCTTTGAAGACCGCAGCGATGGCGGCGTGGCCGTGGTCGACGGCAAGAGCGGCGAACTGGTGTCGGTACTGCGCGGCGAGCAGGGTTTTGTGCGCGGCACGCTGCGTGCGCTTGCGCGCGAGCGCCACTCCCGCGGAATCGGTAACGGCCCATCGTTCACCCTGACCGCCTACGTCGACCACCGCCTGACTCTGCTGGACCCGGCAACCGGTGCGCGTATCGATCTGGATGCCTTCGGCCCCACCAACATGGCCGAGTTCGCGCGCTTCCTGCCCGCCAAGTTCCCCTGAATTTTCCGAACGGAGACCAACATGCAAGCCACCACAAGCATTGAATCGGCAGACGTCGCGTCGCAAAGGGCGCGTGAAAGCACCATGCTCAGCCCACGCTTCTACACCACGGATTTCAAGGCCATGGACCGGCTGGATATCTCGTCCATGCGCACGCAGTGGGATGCCATGATGGCAGAGTACGAAGGCGACAACAACCACGACCATTTCCAGCGCACGCCGGAATTCGCAACGGAGGTGGCAGAGCGGTTTTCGCAGGTCAGTCCGGCCATGCGCCAGGAGTTCCTGGACTTCCTGATCTCGTCGCTGACCTCGGAGTTTTCGGGCTGCATCCTGTATAACGAGATCTTCAGGAATGTCGAGAACCCCGACATCAAGCAGCTGATGCGTTTCATGGCGCGCGACGAGTCCCGCCACGCCAGCTTCATTAACCAGTCGCTCAAGGACTTCGGCCTCGGGATCGACCTGGGCGACCTAAAGCGCACCAAGGCCTATACCTACTTCAAGCCCAAATACATCTTCTACGCGACCTACCTGTCGGAAAAAATCGGCTACGCGCGCTACATCACCATCTTTCGCCAGCTGGAGAAGAACCCGGAAAAGCGCTTCCACCCCATCTTCCGCTGGTTCGAGCGTTGGTGCAACGACGAGTTCCGCCACGGCGAATCCTTCGCCCTCATCATGCGCGCCAATCCGCACCTGCTTCGCGGTGGCAACGTGTACTGGATCCGCTTCTTCCTGCTTGCGGTGTACGCCACGATGTACGTGCGCGACCACACGCGCCCGATGCTGCACAACGAGATGGGGCTCGAATCCACGACCTACGACTACACGGTGTTTCGCATCACCAACGAGATCACGCGGCAGGTATTTCCGGTCATGCTCGATATCGACAACCCGGCCTTCCGCAGTGGCCTGGCGCGCCTGTTCGACCTGCAGACACGGATGGATGCGGCCAAAAAGCGCGGTGGCCTGATCGGCAACCTGCAGCGAGCGGGCTTGGCGGTAGCAGCCCTTGCGACTTTCGTGCGCCTGTATACGTTGCCGGTGTTGCGCAACGAACTTACCGCCGAAGTCCGCATGGCGCCTGCCTGGTGACGCGGCCAGCATGACACGTCCGACCCGCCATGCCTGACGCCCTCCTTGCGGTCGTGTTTGCGGTGTTCATCTGGTGGTTCAGCACCGGTGTGGTGCTGATCCTCAACCGCCTTTCGACAAGCGCGGTGCGTATCAGCCAGGTGGCATCGTCCGCACTGGCGTTGGCGGCGCTTGCGGGTCTTGCCCATGCGGCCCGGCAGCCGAGCGTCGCCGGGGCATACTGCGCATTCACCTGTGCGCTGCTCGTTTGGGGCTGGAATGAGCTCAGTTTTCTGAGCGGCTGGATCACCGGGCCGCGGCGCACACCGTTGCCGCCCCGGACCGCGGGCTGGGCCCGGTTCGTCGCCTCGTTTCAGGCGGTGCAATGGCACGAACTGGGCATCCTGTGCACCGGTATGGTCGTGGTTGGCGTCACCTGGGACGCGCCGAATCAGGTCGGCACGGCAACCTACCTGGTGTTGTGGGTCATGCGCACGAGTGCCAAGCTCAACCTGTTTTTCGGCGTGCGCAACCTCAACGAGGCTTTTTTGCCAGACCATCTGGCTTACCTCGCCAGCTTCTTTCGGCGCCGCGCAATGAACCCGCTGCTGCCGATCTCGGTGCTGGCCGCGTCGGCGTATCTGGCGCTGCTCATATCGTACGCCACCAGCGCGTACGCCACCAGCGCCGGCACCAGCGCCACATATGCGGTGGGCCATGCCTTGGTTGGCACCATGATGGCACTGGCCATTCTGGAACACCTGCTGCTCGTGCTGCCACTAGACCCCTCGGCGGCTTGGCGATGGGCCATCGCCAAGCGCAGCCCGGCAACGCAACCCCACACCCCTGGCAAGCAACCGACGACGGGTAACAAGGACGCTACGGCGTTTTCCGTTGCCCGCACCACCCCGAGCGCAGGTGCCGCATTGGATTCACATGGAAAACTGCTTCAGATCCCTTGACCACGGCGTGGCGGCAGGCGCCGGCAAGCTCGGATTCTCGGGTTCGGGCCTGGTAGCACACGGCAACACCCGCGCACAGGGCGCGCCGCACGCTATCGTCATCGGCAGCGGATTCGGCGGCTTGGCTGCAGCCATCCGCCTGGCCTGCAAGGGCTGGCGCGTGCAGGTGCTGGAAAAGCTGGACGCACCCGGCGGGCGCGCCTACGTCTGGCGCCAGGATGGCTTCACTTTTGACGCCGGCCCCACCATCATCACCGCCCCCTTTCTGTTGGATGAACTGTGGGCACTGGCTGGCAAGAAGTTCTCGGACGACGTGGATTTGCGCTTGATGGAGCCGTTCTACCGCATCCGCTTCGATGACGGCACCTGGTTCGACTACAGCGGAGACACGGAGCGCATGCGCGACGAAGTGGCGCGCTTCTGCCCCGACGACCTGCAGGCCTACGAACGCTTTGTGGACGAGGCGGACAACTGCTACCAGCGGGGCTTTCTAGAACTGGGCAGCATCCCGTACAACACGGTGGGCGATTTGCTGGGCGCCATCCCCAACATGGTTCGCATGAAGGGCTGGCGGAGCATTTTCCGCATGGCCTGCGGCCACTTCAGCAACCCCAAGCTGCGCATCGTGATGAGTTTTCATCCGCTGCTCATCGGCGGCAACCCGCTTTCGGTGACCTGCATCTACAGCCTCATCAACACCCTGGAACGGCGCTTCGGTGTGCACTGGGCCATGGGCGGCACGGGCACCATCGTCAGCGCCATGGTGCGGCTGCTGCAAGGCCTCGGCGGCAGCATCACCTACAACGCCCAGGTCGCACGCATCGACATCGAGGAACAGAAGATCGGGCGCGGCAAGGCCCGCGGCGTCACCCTCACGGGCGGTGAGCACCTGGGCGCCGACATCGTCGTCTCCAACGCCGACACCCTGTGGACCTACAAGAATCTGGTGGCGCCGCAGCACCGCAGGCACTGGACCGACAAGCGCATCAAGGGCAGCCGCCACTCGATGAGCCTCTTCGTCTGGTACTTCGGCACCAACCGGCGCTACGAGGATGTGCCGCACCACATGATGGTGCTCGGCCCCCGTTACGAAGGCTTGCTGCGGGACATCTTCAAACACCATGTGGTGCCCGAAGACTTCAGCCTGTACCTGCACCGCCCCACTGCGACCGACCCGTCCATGGCGCCCGCCGGATGCGACGCGTTTTATGTGCTCAGCCCGGTGTCCCACCTGCAAAGCGAAACCGACTGGGCACAGAAGGCGGAGTCGTACCGGCAGGCCATTGAACAGGCGCTGGAGCGCACCGTGCTGCCAGGCCTCAAAACACACATCGTGACCTCGCGCGTGACCACGCCGCTGGACTTTCAGGACCGGTTGTTGTCGTACCAGGGCGCTGCGTTCGGCATGGAGCCGTTGCTTCTGCAAAGCGCATGGTTCCGCCCGCACAACCGCAGCGAGGATGTGGATGGCCTCTACATGGTGGGCGCCGGCACCCACCCCGGTGCCGGCGTGCCGGGCGTGCTGATGTCGGCCAAGACCCTAGAGATGGTGGTTCCCGAAGTCCACACCTTTGCATAAACACAGCGAGCACTCCGCATGTCCACTGCCCTGCCCGTGAACGCAGCCACACCCACCCCGGAGTTCGATCTGTCGGCTTGCCGCGCGCTCATGCGTGGCGGCTCCAAATCCTTCTTTGCCGCGTCACTGCTCCTGCCCGCACGGCTGCGCGCGCCGGCCACGGCGTTGTACGCGTTTTGTCGCCTAGCCGATGACGCCATCGACATGGGCAGCGACGCGCGCGCCGCCATGCGCGACCTGCAAGCCCGCCTGGATGCCATCTACACCGGGCGCCCCGGCACCCTGGACGCGGACCGGGCGCTGGCCTACGTGGTGCACCGCTTCAGCGTACCGCGCGCGTTGCTAGACGCCCTGCTGGAAGGCTTTCTGTGGGACGCGCAGGGGCGGTGCTACGACACGCTGGACGATGTGGAGGACTACGGCGCGCGGGTCGCCGGCACGGTGGGCGCGATGATGGCACTCATCATGGACACCCGCACCGAAACCGCCCTAGCGCGCGCCTGCGAACTGGGCGTGGCCATGCAGCTCACCAATATCGCACGCGACATCGGTGAAGACGCGCGCAACGGCCGCTTGTATATCCCGCGCAACTGGTTTCTTGAGGCCGGCATGGATGCCGATGCTTGGTTGCGCCACCCGGTGTTTGACGAACGCATTGCCGCGTTCACCGGGCGGCTGCTGGCGCGTGCGCAGCAGTTGTACAAGCGTGGTGGTTATGGAGTGGGCGAACTGCCCTGGGACTGCCGTCCCGCCATCCAGGCCGCACGGCTGGTATACGCGGAGATCGGCTGCCAGCTGCAGCGCGAGGGGCTCGACTCGGTCAACCACCGCACCGTGGTATCCAAGCGACGCAAGCTGTACCTGATTGCACGCGCCACCGCCGTGGCGGTGAATGCGCCCTTTCCATCGCCGCGCGAACTCGTCGCGTTGCCGGCAATTGCGTTTCTGGTGCAGGCTGTCGAAACCCGGACGCACTTGCATGGACTGGCGGCGGGGGGCGGCTCCTGGACGGTGCCCGAGCGCAGTTTCGACCAGCGTGTCGAGTGGATGGTCGACCTCTTCGGGCGCCTGGAGCAGAAAGACCGGTTCTACCCCTCCCCGGCGCCAGCCCGTGAAACTCCTTGAAGGCCTGGTGTTGCTTGGTGCCGTGGTCCTCTTCGCTTGGTGGCAGCTGCGCGACGTCAGCAAGGCGCAAAAGGAATCTGCGCAACGACGCGCAGGACGGGAAGAGGATCCGCCGCCGAACCCCGACAAGGAGTCCCCATGAGTGTCAACCTCAAGGTCATCCACCTCTTGTGCGCCTGCCTGTTCCTGGGCAACGTCATCGTCAGCGGCGTGTGGGCGGCCCTGGCTGAGCGCACCGGGCGCCACGAGATCATCAAGTTCAGCAACCGCATGGTGCTCATTACCGATTGCCTGTTCACCGCCACCGGCGCTCTGGGAGTGGTCGTCACCGGCCATCTGATGGCGACGCGTTTCGGCGGTGATACGGCGCATGCCTGGCTGACCTGGTCCTACGCGCTGTTTGGCCTTTCGGGGTTGATCTGGGCTGGCGTTCTGGTACCGATCCAGCTCAAGCAGCGGGCCATCCTGCTAAGAACCACCGCCATCACCGGTGAATACCTGCAGTTGTCCAGAATATGGCAAGTTTCTGGCGCCGTGGCAACAATTCTGCCCTTTCCGATCATCTACCTGATGGTCACCAAGGCTGCCTGAGCGTGCACGGTTTCTGCCGTTGACCGGCTGCCGATGTCGCTCGTCGGGCTCGTTGTGCTCATCACAGGTGCCGCTTCCGGCATCGGTGCTGCCACCGCAAAGGAATTGCATGCGCGCGGGGCGAGGCCCGTACTGGTCGATTGCGACGAGCTTCCTTTGCGCGAAGTTGCCGCCCAATGTGGCGGGACGCTCAGTTGCGTCGCCGACGTCACCAGTCTGCCGGCGATGGAGCGCGTCGTTTCGATCGCGCTTGAAAAACACGGCCGCATCGATGTGGTCTGGGCCAATGCAGGCATCGCAGCCTTTGGCCCGCTGGCCTACACCGACCCCGCCGCCTGGCACCGTTGCCTGGACGTCAACGTCATCGGCGTATTCAACACCGTGCGCGCTGCGTTGCCTGCTGTCATGAAGCATGGCGGATACGTCCTGATCAGTGCCTCGGTATCGAGCTTTGCCCACCCGCCGGCCATATCCGCCTATGCCGCCAGCAAAGCTGCCGTGGAGGCCATGGGCAACTCCTGGCGGATCGAACTCCGCCACCATGGCGTGGCGGTCGGTTTGATGCATGCGGGATGGGTCAAAACGCCTCTGGTGTCCGAGGGCGCAATGCATCCGGGTTTCGGCAGGCTTCGTGCCACCATGCCAGGATTCCTGAACGCTGAAATGACCGTTGAACGGGCTGCAAGGGCGATCACAAACGGCATCTCACAACGCAGGCGCACGATCTGGATCCCGGGCTGGATACGCATGCTTCACATCTTGCGTGCATTCCTGCATGCCCCTTTGGCCGAGCGTGAAATGCTGCGCGCGGCTCCGGAAATCGAATCGTTGTACCTTGAAGGGCTCGCCTGCGTCGGGCCCCTGGCTTCCACCTTCGGGCCCCGCGAGCGCGAGCGCACACTGGCCCGTTCCGCTGCTGCGTCTGCTGAGAAAATCTAAGGCTGCCGCGGCATGCGCCAGGGCAGCATCAGGCGCACCGGCAGCGAGGCCACGCGCCGGGCGTCCAGCGTCTCGTGCACGGACGTCACCGCCTCGCCCTCTAGTGACGAGCGCAGGATCGAGCGCACGTAAAACGGCGTGTCTTCCAGTGTGCTCTGCACCACCGGCGCAACGCCTTCGTCGCTGTGCATGTTGCGCGGGATGAGCCATCGGGAGCGCGGCAAGGTGTGGCGTGGCGGCGCAACCAGGGGAGTCGCCACGCCATGGGCGTCAAAACGCTGGGCGATGACGCGGTCCGGACCCTGCACCGGGCGCACGTCGTAGACCACCGCCGTGTCGCCGTTGCCCATGACCGTGCGCGACCAGTCCCATGTGTTGAAGGCACGGTCGACCGGCTCATCACCTTCGTTGGAGTCCAGGTAAGCGTGGCCCGACCACCGCGCCGGCGGGTGCTCCATGTCGACGCTTACGCGCGAGCACGGCCCGATTGGCCCCCAGCGGTGACGGGCCGCAGCGTCCAGACCGGTGACAAAGCGGCTCAGGCCCTTTGGCGTGACCGTGACCCGCCCGCGCACGTGCATGGGGATCGGCACATTGAATTCGTCGATGTCGATCACCAGCGATCTGCCAGTCCAGTGCAGCCGGCTGGGGCCGACGGTGAATGTGTCCCGGCTGCGCTGCATGTGCGCGCGGCTGCGCTCGGTCATGGTCCAGCGCCTCCCTGCCGCGCCGTACAACGCGACGTTGATGGCGCAAAAATTCTCCGGGTCGGCGACGCCGCCGTTGCGTGCACGTGCCCAGGCGTAGTACGGGGAAAACACGCTGCCGACAAAGGCAATGATGGACAGGCCGTTCTGGCCGTCGTCACTCAGGGCGTCGACATACCACCAGAGATAACCACCCGGCGCGACCGTCTGGTCGAATCGAGGTGCGCCGTCAGCGTCGCGGCCGCCAGCCTCCCCGACAGCGCCGCCATCGGCACGCCCGGCCCCGGATGCACGCTGCCCCCGGCCAGGTACAGGCCCGGCAGGCGGCTCTGCGACGACGGCCGCCGGAACGCCGACATCCAGCCGTGCGTCGCCCGGCCGTACAGCGCTCCGCCCGAGCCCGGGAAAAGCCGGTCGAATCCCTGCGGCGTGGTCAGTGCCACCTGGTGCGACTGGGGCTGCAGCATCAAGCCGCATTGGCGCAGCAGCGCCAGGCTGTGGGTCTCGCATGCGTGGGTCTCCGGTACATCAAAAGGGCGGGTGTCACCATCCGGCGGCGCATTGACCAGGCACAACAGACGCTCACATCCGGTTGGCTGCTGTGCGTCGTCATGGCGGTCCTGCGCGCAGACATACACCGTGCCGTGGCGCGGCAGGGTGCGTTTGCGAAAAATATCGTCAAACTCGCCGGCGTAGTCCGAATCGAAGAATACGTTGTGGCGCACCAGCGCAAAGCCGCTGGCGCGGGTGTGCATGGACCAGGTCAGCGCAGACAGGGAGCGCTCGCCCACTTCAACGCGAGGCACTGCGCCCCGGACCGACTCGCCCAGCAGCCCCTGCGCCAATGCGCCCGCGTCGCCGTTGAACACCACCGCGTCTGCCGCGATGCGCACACCATCGGCCAGTCGCACGCCGCTGGCCCGCCCACCCTGAACTTCGATCTCGCTGCAGGCGGTGCCGTAGCGGAACTGCACACCCAAGTCTTGCGCCAGCCCCGCCAACGCCACCGCCACGGCGTGCATGCCGCCCCGGACCGACCAGACGCCGTCCTGCTCCACCTGCGCCACCAGCATGAGGGTGGCTGGCGCGAGCCAGGGCGAAGACCCGCAATACGTGGCGTAGCGCCCAAAGAGCTGCTGCAGCCGCGGGTCGTGAAACTGTTTGCCTAAAGCGCCCCACATCGTTGCAAACGGCCCCAGCCCCATGAGCACACCCAAACCGCGCGGGCCGAGCTCGCGCGCGATGCTCAACAGCGTTGGCCTTTCCGACCGGATGTAGGGGCCCTCCAGCGTGCGGTATAGGGCACGACTTTGCGCACAGAATGCCACGAACCGGCGGCCTTCCTGCGGGCTGCTGAAGGCGGCGATGGCTTGCTCGGACCGGCCGATGTCGGAAAAAAGGTCCAGCGTGCCACCCGCGCCGCGCCAGGCGTGGCGTGCGAGGATGCCCAGAGGCTCGAGCACCAGCAGTTCCTCCAGCGAGGTGCTCAGGTCGGCCAGCAACTGGTCGAACACCCAGCGCATGGTGAACACCGTGGGGCCGGAGTCGATAGCGGCCCCATCGACCACGAGTTGCCGCATCTTGCCGCCCGGGGTGGAGCCCGCTTCCACGACCGTGACCCGCATGCCGAGGCGCGCCAGCTCCAAGGCGCTGACCAGACCGCCGATGCCCGCGCCCACCCCTACCAC
>Ga0214919_10007394_pt1 | contig 14825 bp, 31 predicted proteins | sample LL1503_MetaG_FD_177994 | JGI IMG/M metagenome (GOLD analysis project Ga0214919, IMG submission 177994) | Freshwater microbial communities from Lake Lanier, Atlanta, Georgia, United States - LL-1503 | ecosystem: Environmental > Aquatic > Freshwater > Lake | place: USA: Georgia | collected... | reverse complement strand
ATGGCAAGGTTGTCATCGAATTATGAGGGAATCTAAAATCTATTTTCTTCAAGAATATAAAAATATTCTCTTGCAAGAAAATCAAAATGATCTGCTGCAAGAAGTCAAAAAAGAACTTCAACATTATTTGAAACATGAAGATCCGGTAGAGATAGAAATTTACAGCAGAACCACAAGTGTTCGCAGATTTCTCAACAGCAATGGTGAGGAATCGTTTCGTGCGGTAGAAAAACCAGAAACTCAAGACAGTCATTGTGTGATAACAACAAAGGAGATTGAGATGAAGAAATTTAGAGTAGAGGTTTGCCGAATCTCATACGGCTTCAACGAGATTGAGGTCGAAGCAGAAACACCAGAAAAAGCTAAAGAGATTGCTCTTGAAGAAGCTGGAAACTATTTATACAGCGAAAGCCATGCTGATTATAAAACCGATGGCGTAACCGAAAAGGAAGCTTAAATGATAGAGATTAAAAACATAGATGGCGAAGTCATTCACACAGTTGATGCTGATACATGGGTTGGTATTAAACTAATTGATGCTAATCTTTATCGTGCTGATCTTTCTGATGCTAATCTTCGTAATGCTGATCTTCGTCACGCTGATCTTCGTTATGCGAATCTTCGTGGTGCGAATTTGATTGGTGCTAATCTGTCTAATGCACAGCTTTCTTATGCTAATCTTTGTGGTGCGATTCTTCGTGGTGCGCGTATTCGTAGTGCGAATTTGTGTGGTGCTGATCTTAGCGGTTCTGATCTTAGCTGTTCTGATTTAAGACTTTCTGATATTTCTGATGCTAATCTGAGGGGTGCTAATATTTTCACCACAAAGCTGGAAGATTCTAATCTTTGTGGTGCGAATCTGACTAATGCTAATCTTAGTTTTTCTAATTTGAATAATGCTAGTCTTTTTCGTGCTAATCTGACTGATGCTGATCTTCGTCACGCTGATCTTTCTAATGTTAATCTTCGTGAGGCGAATCTTTGTGGTACTAATCTTTCTGGCTCGAATCTGACTGGTGCTGATCGTACTGGTGCTTGGCGGAATGGTGATACTGCAATGCGGAATATGAGAAGTGTAGAAGGTGAAGATTTCGATTATGTTTAATTTCTTTCCCCAAACAACAAACAACAAGACAGTCATAGTGTGATCGGTAACTTTAACCAAGGAGAATGAAATGAGTAGTAACGAAATGTTTTGCAGGCTTGACGAAACACATATAACCGAAGATGGCGATTTCATCCCTAAAGGTACTCCAGTTCGGGTCTTGTGTTGGAGTCCAGAAAAGGAAGGCTTGATTCGAGTCGAAACTACAGCCCATATCTATGCGGAAAGTTCAGATGATGAGCATCAATCATTCGCTGGATATGGAATGTTAATCGATGTCAATCCCAATTCGATAACTTTTAGTTCTTTTACCAAAGGAGAATCGAAATGATTAAGATCAAAACAGAAAACATTATTTTTTTAGATATTGATAATTTAAGAGAACATTTGCCAGAAGAATATTTTATGCGGTTAATTCAGAGATGGAGTTGGTTTGGAAAAGGTGAGGGAAATGGTGGTGTTTCAAATTTAGAAAATTTGATAAGAATTATGGAACTTAATTTGAAAAATGTTGACATTCCCATAGATGAACAAGAAAAAGTAAAGTTAGTAATCGAAGCAGTAAAAGAACTTGAATGCGACATGGTTCACGAAGGATTTTACGCATCCTATGGCAATGACAATGACGATGACGATGACGATGACGATGATGAAGATGATTGGGATGATGAAGATGAAGATGATGACGAATGACTTATCTAAATCTTTCCCCAAACAACAAACAACAAGACAGTCATTGTGTAACGAGAACTTTAACAAAGGAGAATGAGATGATTGAGATCAAAAACGAAAGTGGAGAAGTGATTCATACAGTTCATGCTGATACCTTAGAAGGTGCTAATCTTGTGGGTGCTAATCTTGAGGATGCGAATCTTGAGAATGCGAATTTAAGGGGTGTGAATCTTAATGGTGCTAATCTGAAGGGTGCTAATCTGAAGGGTGCTAATCTGACTGGTGCTATTATCATTGATTGCTATCTTTCTCATGCTGATCTTAAAGGTGCGAATCTTAATCTTGCTGACCTTCGGGAATCTCATCTAGAAGAATCCGATCTTCAAGGTGCGAGAATGGAAAATACCGATCTTCGTGGTGCGTGTTTTTTGGCTGCTAATCTTTCTGGTGCTGATCTAGAAGGTGCTAATCTTAAAGGTGCGTGGATGCTGGAAGCTAATCTAGAAGGTGCGAATCTTACTGAGGCTATTTTGATTAATGCTGATTTGAATGATGCTGATTTGACTCGTTCTAATCTGACTGCTGTTAGGTTTCGTGGTGCGAAAATGAATGGTACTGATTTTTCGGGTGCTAAATTTACTGGTTCTTTTTTGAAGGGTGCTATCACTACTAAGTATACGATAGGATTTCCAAAAGTTTCTTCTAAGAAAACACCAGAACCACAAGTGGTAAAAACACCAGAACCACAAGTGGTAAAAACACCAGAACCACAAGCAACACCAGATCATGAGAAAAAAATCATGACACCAAGAGAAGCTTTTGCTTATGCAAGAGATGTTTTACACGCACCTTTTCCAGAAGGTGAAGCTACGATAGCTACAAGTGCTTTTTGTTCTTTTTATTATGCAAGAGATGTTTTAAAAGCACCTTTTCCGTTAGGTGAAGCTGCGATAGCCACAAGTGTGGAATGTTCTTTTGCTTATGCAAGAGATGTTTTAAAAGCACCTTTTCCGTTAGGTGAAGCTGCGATAGCCACAAATGTGGAATGTTCTTTTGCTTATGCAAAAGATGTTTTAAAAGCACCTTTTCCGTTAGGTGAGACTGCGATAGCTACAGCAGGAAGCTATTCTTATGGGTATGCAAGAGATGTTTTAAAAGCACCTTTTCCATTAGGTGAAAAGGCAATTGCTACAAATGGATATTATATTGAAATATACAAAGATTTGTTTCCAGAAACACAAGTAGCACCAGCAACACCAGAACCACAAGCACCAGCAACATCAATGAGCGACAAACAAAAAAAAGCAATCGAAAATTCATTTCAAATTTTAGTTTCTTCTTTGGGCGAGTGGATTGAGTTCGATGAACAGGCTTGTGCATATCCTGCTTGTTTTTGTCCTGAGTCAATTATGGATAACATCAACGGATTATTGGAAGCGTTCCCAGATATTTGCAAGGATCTTGCTGGCAAGAGCAAGACATATTTGGAGGCGAAATCTTATATGGATGAATATTCCAAGGAGAGGGAAGAAGAAAGAGGATGGTAATTTCTTCCCCAAATAACAAACAACAAGACAGTCATAGTGTGATAACAACAAAGGAGAATGAAATGATTAAGATCAAAACAGAAAAGATTATTTTTTTAGATATTGATAATTTAAAAAAACATTTACCAAAAGAATATTTTATGCGGTTAATTAAGAGGTGGAGTGATTACGGAAATAACCACTGCAATTTTGGTATTTCGCATATGGGGAGTTTGATAAGAATCATGGAACTTAATTTGAAAGATGTTGAAATTCCCATAGATGAGCAAGAAAAAGTAAAGTTAGTAATTGAAGCAGTAAAAAAACTTAATTGTGATATGGTTCACGAAGGATTTTGGTGTGGAGAATAATCTTTCCCCAAACAACAAACAACAAGACAGTCATAGTGTGATCGGTAACTTTAACAAAGGAGAATGAGATGGCAAGTGTAAGCAATAAAGAAGTAAAAGTTGGAGATTGGGTGTGGTTCAAAGCTGATGTAGAACAATGTGGAAAAATTGTAAAAATCAAAGGTAGTATGTTGATTTTACAAGCAAGTGACAACGATGACGATGAAGATACCTTTGACGGAGATTACATTGGGGGAGACTCAAGAACGGAAGTAAGAGCAAGCGATTGTTGGTTAAACTAAACCTATTTAAAGGAGAATGAAATGATTAATGTGAAATATCCACGAAGAGGATTTGTCGTTGAGGAAGTGATTGAAGCTTGCAAAACGGAAGGTTGCACTGCTAAAAAATTTGTAGTCAATTCTTGGGAACACTATGGAGAAGATAACTTCAACAATCTGACTTATGGTCAGTCAACAGGTGAACATAGTACAAGTGACCACACCGAAGGTATTTGTCCAGAATGTGGAAAACCTGTCGTTTACAAAGACTATTTTGTAATTACAAGCGATGCAAACGCATTAAAGATAGCTTTTGAAGCTTATTATTATGCAAGAGATGTTTTGAATGCACCTTTCCCCGAAGGTGAAACTTTGATTGCTACAGATGCAGAATATTCGTATAAATATGCAAAAGATATTTTGAAAGAACCTTTTCCATTAGGCGAAGCTGCAATTGCTACTGATGCAAAGTATTCTTGTCATTATTCACAAGATGTTTTACACGCACCTTTTCTTTTAGGCGAAAAGATAATTGCTACAAACGAATATTATTCTTTTAATTATGCAAAACATATTTTAAAAGCACCTTTTCTTTTAGGCGAAAAGACTATCGCTACAAACGAATATTATTATAAAGAGTATAAAGAGTTATTTCCAGAACCAAAAGCAACACCAGAACCTCAAGCACCAACAATAGAAGAACCTCAAGCACCAGATTCTATAAATATTGTGAGTGGTTTCTATCTGAAGGAAAAACCATCAATGAGCGACAAACAAAAACGAAAACAAAAAATAAAAGATGTGATCAAGAATACATTCCTAACATTGGTTTATACATTAGAAGATATCATTGAATGGGATAGACAGCATGACACATACCATTTTATTGGCTGTATGGTTGATGGTGATAATATTATGAAAAGGATTCACGATTTAATGGAAACATTTCCAAATTTGACCGAAAATCTTGCTACCGAGACATATCCAAAGGTGAAATCTTATATGGATGAATATTCAAAGTATCGTAAAGAAAAGTATGAAAAAGAAAAGCAAGAATATGAAAAAGAAAAGCAAGAAAAAGAAAAACCCCATGTGTAATTTCTTTCCCCAAACAACAAACAACAAGACAGTCATAGTGTGATCGGTAACAACAACAAAGGAGAATAAAAGATGAACGATAAAGACTACATTGAAAAGGAAATCGAAAAGTATCCCTACCGTGACAATAACGACATTCCTTTCCGTTTGGAACGCATCGATGAACATTCATGGAATGTATACGAGATGTGTCTGGAACACGAATACGGATGCTTTGTTGGCGTTTACGAAAAACAAGATGACTTTGACGACTGCGACACTTTGGAGCAAGCAATTGCTTATTGGAAAAACTTAAACAAAGGAGAAATGCTATGATTGAGATCAAAAACAAAAGTGGCAAAGTGCTTATGACAGTAGATGATGATAATTTGAAAAATTTAGAGCTTGATAATAATGAAAATCTAAAGTGTGCTAGGCTGGCTTATGCGAATATGGAAGGTGCTAGGCTGGATCATGCGAATATGGAAGGTGCCGATTTAAGTTATGCCTATCTTGGTGCTGCTGATTTAGAATGCGCTTACCTTTCTGGTGCTGACCTTTCTGGTGCTGACCTTACTGGTGCTAATCTAGCTGGCGCTGACCTTACTGGCGCTGACCTTACTGGTGCTAATCTTGAAAATGCTGATCTTGGGGATGCAAATCTGCTTAATGCAAAGCTGCTTGGTGCTAATCTTCGTGATGCTAATCTGTATGGTGCTGACCTTAGTGGTGCTAATTTTCATGGTGCTAATTTTCTTGGTACGAATCTTGATTACGCCAAAGTGAACAAAAAAACTAATCTTTCACAAAGGAGACTGAAATGAGTAAATTTAAAATTGGGTGTGAAGTTGTTTGCGAAAATAGTGATGAAATGGCTGAGAAATTTACCCTTAAAGAAAAATTGAATAAGGGTAAATGGGTGGTAAGTGACCACAAGGGATTGCTTAAAGTAATTTCTGAAAAGAATATGTTCAAGATCAATCGCAGAAACATAAAGGTTGGCGATTACGCTTACAATCCTTTTTCAGATTGTATAATGTACATCGATGAGGAAGACGATATTTATTATGTGAATGGAAGTTATTCTAAAGTTCAAAATTACAAAAGACCAAGGAGATTGAAATGAAAAGTAATGATAAATTGGACTGCCTTCCTGAAGTCAAAGACAAGCCTTACGATAAACCCGAAGAAGGTGATTTAGAGTCACTTGCTGTCCACTTCGGGCAGAGACTCTACAAAAAGTACGGCTTAGATACTTTAAGAAAAATAGACGAAGCTAATGTACCTCTAAAGGATACCATCTATGATGCAGTCTACGACTACATCGACATGACTGAGCTTTATGAAGAATATGTCGAAGCCTGTGGTGATATGGACTTAAACTGGCACAACTATTATTATGGCGAAGTTTTTCGTATGTTCAAAAACGATGGCTATGCAACATGGGGAGATAATTATGGAGAAAACTAAAGAGGACTTTTTCCTCCAGTTTGTGTACCAAAAACCTCATAGCTTTGATGTGCCATCACACATACTCGCCAATAGTATCGTTAATGCCTTGATGGATCGTGGACTATCCAAGGAAGCTGCCCAAAGGTTCATCTACAGCAAATTGTATCGTTGGGCATTTGATTTTGGCGGTCTTACAGAGTCTATCGAAAAAGCAGGAAAAGATTTTGTTGGAAGTCTGTCGAAAGAAGATATTGAAGCCGATACCATCAATGATTATTGTGGCAAATTTAAAAAAGTTCCTGACGATTACGAATTTAGAGAACAAACAAAAACCATTGGAAAAACCCAATTTTACAAGGAGTAAACTTATGTCTATCATTTTGAGCATGATTCTAAGCCTGACCGCAAGATACCAAGAAGCAAAAGACCCGCAAGTCTATCTGAGTTCTGAAACTGTTATCGTCAATGACGAACTTAAAGAAAGAATAACTGTTGTCAAAGAAGGTAAGAAACCTTTTACCTATCATGTTATTGTTGTCGAAGATGGAAAAATTGCGTTTGAATTTCGTAACTAATTTGTTCCCCAAACGAGGAACTACAAGACAGTCATTGTGTGTGGAAAGGATAACAACATAAGGAGACTGATATGAATGCTTCTGTAAAATCTTGGATCAATGGCAAAACTAACTCTGCAACCTTTACTATCGACAAGGTTGCAACAGGGCATAAAGCCCACCATACTGGCACTGGTGTCCATGACACTAGACCAAGAAGGGAACGCACTCGCAATTCCCAAGTCCAAAAGGCAATCAAGGAGAACTTCTAAACTCTCCACCTAAATCAACCCCTGCTCCATGACTCGTTGTCGTGGAGCTTTTTTTATTCCACCATTCAGTACACAACCGCACAAGATATTTTGTATAATTTTGGAAATTAATTGTTACTTGCAGCGAATACTAATGTGTGGGAAGAAAGCTTCCCCAAACAGGAAACAACAAGACAGTCATAGTGTAACGAGAACTTAACAAGGAGAATGAAAAATGAAAAATGTATCAGAAAAACAAGAAAAACTTATAGCAGCAGCACCAGAGTTGTTGGAGGCACTAGAAGGTTTTGTGATTCTTTACAAGCAGGGGCAGCTTGTCCTTGAAGGTGATGAGGATGGCAATGATCCTCTGGTGGCATTAGCAATAAAAGCAATAACCAAAGCAAAAGGATTAAAGCCCTATAAAGTTTCATTGCGTGAAGACAAAGGCGACACAGCACTTACATTGCTTTTTTATTGTATGGCAGATGACCCAGACCATGCCGATGATCAAGCAATAGACGCCTATCCAAATTGCGAATTGATAAACACTATTGAATGCAGCAATGAAGAATATGAATGCAGCTTATGAAGGTGTTGATGGTGGTAAAGTGATTGTTACAGAAGAAATAGAATAATTCTAACAAAGGAGAATGAAAAATGAAAAATGTATCAGAAAAACAAGAAAAACTTATAGCAGCAGCACCCGAGTTGCTTGCAGCGTTGCAATCACTCGTGGAATTATTGGCAGACGATGAGTCACACATGCTTCCGGAAGAACATGTGATGATTGACAACGCAAGAGAAGCAATCGCCAAAGCAACAGGAGAACAACCATGATTGAAGAAGGTGAATCCGTAGTACCTACTGTAAAAGGACAATTCTTAGTTTTTGAAAGTTACACAGGCAATCCAAATGGAACTAGCTATGTTCGGTTTGTTGATGCTGATCAAAATGAATTGCTTTTTTATAATGAGCAAGAATGGGTAGAAGAACCACAATTGGTTATGGGTTGCATTATGGCTGCAATTCAAAATGGAGTGAAAGAAAGATTTGATTTAGTATAGTCACAACAACAAAGGAGAATAAAATGCCACATGACGATGAATTTTTTGGAATCGAAGATAATGAAAGGCAAATTGAAGAAGACAAAAGTCGATACGCTGATTGTGGTGATGGACCTGATTGGAGTGAAATCGTTTCTGGCATGGTAGATGATGATGATGATGATGATGATGATGATGATGATGATGATGACGATGATGACGATGACGAAGAAGATGATTTTGATTTAGTATAGTCACAACAATAAAGGAGAATGAAATGACATATGAAGATGCCGCAGAGGAGCGCAGAAAGAATGTAAAAGATGCCGCAGATGAGCGCAGAAAGTCCGAAGATGAACGCACAAAGAAGTCCGTAGAGAGGTCCAGAGAATTGATCAGGAAATATGCTAATGATCCACATATGTGGATCATTGATGATGATATGATGATGAATATGATGCGTGAAGACGATGCTGCTGATGCTGCTGATTGGAATGATTGGGATGAAGAAGATTTTGATGATGAATATGGTGAATATGATTTAGTATAAAGGAAAAATCATGAAAAGTTACATGGACAGAGAGCATATCGCAAAAACAAAGATATGCTGGCTTCTTGCAGAAGATGTAAAATTTATCAAGGAATCAATCGCTACTAATGAATATTCATTGGTAACATCTTACCTTGATGGTTATATTGGAGGTAAGGAAAAAAAACAATATTCAGAAATGAATGATGATGAAATCAACCGAGAATTTGATTCGAGAATTTTATCCATCATCAATCAAGCTTCTTATTATTCTGAAGTCAAAGCTGAATTTGATAAAATTTTTCCAACTTTGAATCGAGAAATTTCTTCCCCAAACAAAGAACTACAAGACAGTCATAGTGTAACGAGAACTTAACAAAGGAGAATGAGATGAATGTACCAGATTTGATTTTTGTGTCATCTGTATCTGTTGATACTGATGTGTGTGAGTTCCGAGTGTGTGTTGCCAAAGATGAAGAAGGCAATCTGTGGCATACCGCAACTCTGACAAGTGCTAACTCCAACAAGAAGATATTTAAACTTCTTGTGGAAAATCCAGAGAAAGTTGTAGCAATCAAGACTGTCAATTGGAGTCCGATTAAATGCTATGGCAAACAAGTTAAAATTGAAGAAATAGACCAAAACGAAATCGAAGAAATCGTTACTTGGTATGTCGAAGAAAATTTGTCGTATGGCAGAACGATGAAAGAATACATGGATAAAATGAAACCAGAATCTAGGAAAGAGTTTAACTTTGAAACTGCTAAGATTTTCTACAGTTGCAGACAGGAAGAACAACCATTTGAGATTTTTCGTGTAAGAGTGCGTAACCTTGCCAAAAAACTCGCAGAAAAGGAGAGCTTGTAATGGAACGGATATCCCTAACACCTGACGAAATTAGCATCATCGCTAATGCACTAAGCATGGAACTTCATAATACTACAGTCGATGACGAGTATAAGAAAGAAGTTCAAACACTCTATGACAGGTTTTCTAAGATCGAAGATGAATTGTCTTAAATTGTCTTAAAACATAGAAAGGTTGGTTGATGATATGACTCAAGAGAAAAAAATGATTAAAGCTTTTAAAAAGTTTGGAGCTTTAGCTGACTTTCAATTGGAAATACTTCTAAAGAAAAGTGGCAATAACATTAGACCATTAAGAGGCTCATTGCAAAGAAAAGGAATTGTGTTCAAATCCATGAACACAATTATGAACAAAAAAGGAACTAAACATTCTGTTTATCAGTATGTTCCAGTTAAAAATAAATAACTTAATCGTTACTAAACCTGCCCCTCAACTTGTTGTTGTGGGGCTTTTTCATTCATATTCAGCAAAATTTCAGCAAAATTTCAGCATGGGTGGAGGATTTCCCCCACCCTATAAAAAATCATAAGTGCTTAAAAACAAACGACTTATGTATTTTGTGCAAACTCAAAACATCAAAAATTTTTTCAACTTTGAATCGAGAAATGTTTCCCCAAACTGAAAACTACAAGACAGTCATAGTGTGATCAGTAACACTAACCAAGGAGATGTATCATGTTTCAGTCAATTTGTGAATTTGTTGTCGATGCGTATCAATGGGTCGATTTCAAAAGTATGGAAATCGTGTTTACCCTGTTCGGAGATAAGATTGGTTTCTAATATTTCTACTGTGAAAGGAGAACCGCTGTGAAGGCTACAGATGCACTATTGTTTATGAATAACTTCAACGAAAGCGAAAAAGGCAACATACTTTTAGTTGATGTAAACGGAACATTCAATGTCCATGCCTTTATTCGTATCGAAGACGACTATTGGCTGGAAGTTCGTTACTACGAAGATAATTACCCAAGCCTTGTTGTCAAAACCATGAAATCAAAAGAAACAGAACTAGCCGAAAGAATCAATGAAGAATTTGATGGCTGGTTTGCAAAGAAACTCAATATCGTTGGTGTCGAAGTAGATGAAGATAACTTCATCATGGGAATTGAATCTGTGAACTTCCAAGAAGATACAGACCTAATAGAAGAAGAAGGTGATTTATAATGGGTAAAGTAATTGTAATTACCGCTGATGGACAAATGAACATAATAGATGCAAATTCAAAAACATTGTATGATCATTTATCTTTATCTACTAAAGCTGAATATCTATCTACTTCAATATTGAGAAATGGATTAATACATGAAAAAGAACTTCCTATTCTTTATGTTACTATGAATCGATACAGAGAAAATAATCATCTTCCTGTCAATCCATTCGCAGAAGCTTTGTTTCAGAAATACAACAATCATAGTACCATAGTTGGCAATATAATCATTGCCAAATATGCCGGTGGCGAAGTAATTGATTTAAGAGAAGAACAAATTAATTTTGTAAAGTCAATCGTTGATGCTGTGCATAATGATTATGTGTAATCCCAAACAATAATGGAAGAAGGTGATTTATAATGGCTAAAGTAATTGTAATTGCTGTTGATGGACAAATGAAGACAATAGACTCGTTGTATGACAACCTATCTGAATCTGTTCAAGGATACATTGAATATGTTTGCCTATCTACCAAAATAGGAAAACGAAATGGAATAAAATACGACAAGGAACTTCCTGACCTTCACATTTATCTGAATGAAGAAGGAAAGCTTATGAATCTTCCTGTGAATCCATTCGCAACAGCTTTGTGGCAGAAATACTACAAAAATACAGATACCATTGTTGGCAATATAATCATTACTGGTGGTGCTGACGAAGAAGGCGAAACAACTGATACGACAGAAGAACAAATTAAGTTTGTGAAATCAATCATTGACGCTGTGAACGATGATTATGTATAATTATTTCCCCAAACAAAAAAATGCAAGACAGTCATTGTGTGATCGGTAACTTTAACAAAGGAGATAGTGATGAGTGTTAGTAAATTTGTGAAATCGTGGTTCAAAATTTTAACCAAAAAAAAACCATTAGCGGTAGTAGTCGCACCAGCGGTAGTCGCACCAGCGGTAGTCGCACCAGCGGTAGAACCGAAAATATTTAACAAAAAAACAGATGCGGAAATTGCGGAAGATGAAATTTGGGAAAAAAAATGGACAGATAAGAGAATTAAAGCTGCTGAAATTCATAAGGACATTGCCAATGGTTACCTGAGTGTGGATGGAACTAGGGTGAAATTAGAATATGCTTTGTTCGAGTGTTTCAATATCATCAACTATGGTGATCGTGAAAAGTTTTATTGCGGAGGATGGATTGAATGCCACTCGACTTGGAATCTGGAAATTCGCAAATCTAAAATATGTAAAAATGATGGTGTTGGTGAAGATGACATAGTTCGGATGTTATATGGTTTTGGATATATATTTTTAGAAGTGCAAGACTTGCGCCATCGAGATGAAACTAAGTTTGTTAATTTCACTTTTAGCAAAGAATTAACAATAGAAGGTCTAAGAAAAGTCAGAGACAAAAGTCCGAAAATTTGGGAACGATTGTTGAAGGATGATATGGATGGTCCCATATGCGATGAAATCCTTCAGTATATTGTTTATGGCGATGTTCTTTGGGGCTAATCAATTGATCACTTGGGGGCATAGCTCAGTCTGGTTCAGAGCAGGGAACTCATAATTCCTTGGTCGTTGGTTCAAATCCATCTGCCCCCACTTTACCACTCCTTTCTAAACTGAACCGAAAAATCAACTCTCTCAATGTTCTCTTGTGCATACGGAAAGAACGATGTCTTTGTTTCCGTAGTCAAAGTGTATTTTGACTGTGAACAACCACAACATAACAAACATATAATCAAAATCTTTTTCATATAAATTCTCCTTACTTTAAATATCGACTATCCATAAACCGAACTTTAACATATTTCGCCAATCATAACAATCCAGTACACAACCGCACAAGACGCTACATCCTTCCGCCGGGTGAAGTTCAGGAAAAGGATGTATACATAAACCCTTACATATCAACAACTTGTGAAAATCACCAACATCAACCCAATACTAAACCAACACGATATTGCAAAAATTTTTTCAACTTTGAATCGAGAATCGTGTCCAGTCGTACCAGAGTAGTACCAGTGTCGTACCAGTGTCGCCTCTACAAACCTGTAGAGCCTGTGACACCATGCTGTTTTCATAAGTCATTACATATCAACAACTTATGTGAATTGAACAAAACAAAAGAGTGAAAAATTTTTTCAACTTTGAATCGAGAACGGTTTTACCAGTAGAACCAGTCGTACCAGTAGCTCCAACATTGCAAAAATTTTTTCAACTTTGAATCGAGAAATGTTTCCCCAAACTGTAAACTACAAGACAGTCTTAACATAAGAGAAACGGACAACAGCTAACAGTTAGCCTAACCCGTTACTCAAAACTAAGGAAAATGAAGATGAAAACTGTAAAGAAACTGTCAGCGAACCTTACTTTCGCTCTTGGTGGCTTCGGAATCGCTTGCGTTTGCTTCTTTGTGGCTGATGCAATCTCCAAATATTCATCCGATCCAGCCGTAGGTTGTATCGCTGTCCTACCAATTATGATAATTGGAGTTAGTGGATTGCTCTTATCAACCCAAGAATTTACTGGTGAAGTATGATATTTGAACAACACCTAATGTTTGTTGCTGCACTAAGTGCAATAACAGGAATCGCTTTCATTGTCATTGGTCAAATTGATAATGATAAATGATTCCCCAAACAACAAACGACAAGACAGTCATTGTGTAAGGAAAACAACACCAAGGAGAATGAAAGATGTCAGAAAAATTAGCCAAACAAATAATGGATTGGGCAATAGACAATTATGACGAAGGCGGTCATTGGATTGCCGAAACAATGACACTAGAAGAAATTGCTGAAGAATTTAAAACCCTTCAGCAAGCCAAAGAACATTGCAGAGTAGTCCAAGATAGACAAGAAGATATTCAAAACAGCTAAGTAAACCCCGCCCTGCAACTTGTTGTTGTGGGGCTTTTTTCATTTGTACCAACCATTCAGTACACAACCGCACAAGATATTCACCATGATTCAGCATAAATTCAGCATAAATTCAGCATAAATTCAGCAGGTGGAGGATTTACCCCACCCTATTGAAAACTAATAAGTCCTTACATATCAACAACTTATGTCTTTTCAATTAAGCGAAAACATCAAAAATTTTTCCAACTTTGAATCGAGAAATGTTTCCCCAAACAACAAACTACAAGACAGTCATAGTATGATCAGTAACCCAAGGAGCTTAAAATGAAAATTGACATCTTTCTGAAACACCTAAACGGCTTTTATCAATATGAGTGTTCAACAACTCAATCAAAAACCTGCAAAGAAGCGAAACAAAAGTTCTTGCAACTTCATTCGGGTATCCATAAAGATCAAGTGAAAGCTTCCAAAACTAAGTAAAGAAAAGGTGCGTAATGTTAAAAGTAAAAGTAGAAGATTTAAAAGAAGGCGATCTTGTTGATTTAGAAAGCTGCCCCTACATGAAAGATTACCAATGGGCTAAGTGGGATATGGCTATAGTAGAAAGTGTAACAAAAGAATTTATTCCTCGTCTTAATGAAAATTGCGTGGTAGTAAGTTATCGAGATATAGTATGCCATATAGATATTGTCAATTATCCAATCGGAACTGTTTTGGAAATAGCAGAAAGAAAAGCTTCCAAAGCAAACTAACTTTCTTTCCCCAAACGACAAGAACCAAGACAGTCATAGTGTAACAACAACCAACACCAAGGGGATAGAAATGATCGAAACGAAAAAACAAATCCAGATAGTAGACTGGAAAACTGCTGTTAAAGCAGCAAAAGACTTTAGCAATGTAAAAGAAGAACCAAACATCCTCTTTTCAATATCCGAAGAAATTGAAGCTTGGGATCAAAACTTCCTAATGAAACTTACAAGGAGATAGAAAAATGGCTTGGTCACCATACAAAGAACGAATCTTGAGATATGTGGGAAGAAATCCCGGTTGCTCAAAGTACGATCTAGCAAGAGTTTGTACTAATAG
>Ga0214919_10007393_pt1 | contig 14825 bp, 10 predicted proteins | sample LL1503_MetaG_FD_177994 | JGI IMG/M metagenome (GOLD analysis project Ga0214919, IMG submission 177994) | Freshwater microbial communities from Lake Lanier, Atlanta, Georgia, United States - LL-1503 | ecosystem: Environmental > Aquatic > Freshwater > Lake | place: USA: Georgia | collected... | reverse complement strand
CTATCCCTGCGCGTGAAGTTTGGGATCAAATTGCAAACGCTGCTTGGCGTTGTGCCGATCCTGGAACACAATATGACACTACTATTAACGAGTGGCATACTTGTCCAAAGGGTGGTCGTATCAATGCCTCTAACCCTTGTTCAGAATATATGTTCTTGGACAACACGGCTTGTAACCTAGCTTCTATCAACTTGCGTAAATTCTTCAATGAGTCTGATAATAGTTTTGATGTAACTGGTTTTGAATATACTACAAGATTATGGCAGACTGTATTAGAAGTATCTATATTAATGGCGCAGTTCCCTTCTAAAGAAGTAGCCCAATTATCTTATGACTACAGAACGACAGGTTTAGGTTTTGCGAACTTGGGTTCTATGTTAATGGTAAGTGGTATTGCTTACGATAGCGAAGAAGCACGTGGTATTGCAGGTTCAATCACTGCAATTATGACGGGTGTTGCCTATAAGACTTCTGCTGAGATGGCTTCCTTCTTAGGTGCCTTCGATAGATACGAAGAAAACAAAGAAGACATGTTACGTGTAATGCGTAATCATCGCGCTGCTGCCTATGATGCAGAAACTGCTTATGTAGGTATTGAAATTAAACCACAAGGAATTAAAGCTCAATATACTCCTGATTATTTATTAAAAGCTGCCACAAAGGCTTGGGATGATGCAGTTCAATTAGGAGAAAAATATGGTTATAGAAACGCACAAACCACTGTTATTGCTCCAACTGGAACTATTGGCCTTGTAATGGATTGCGATACCACAGGTGTTGAGCCAGATTTTGCTTTAGTGAAATTTAAAAAATTATCTGGTGGTGGGTACTTTAAAATTATCAACCAATCGGTGCCACAATCATTAAAGAACTTGGGTTATTCTCAAGCAGAAAATGATGCCATTGTAAACTTCGCTGTAGGACATGCAAGTTTCGTTGGTGCGCCACATATTAATAATGAGTCTTTATTAGCGAAAGGATTTACAGCAGAAGAGATTGCAAAATTAAATGGTGCTGCCAAATCTGCATTTGAAATTGGATTTATTTTCAACCGCTTTACTTTAGGCGACGCTTGTTTAACAAGATTAGGTTTTAAAGAAGAAGTATTTGCTGACTGGAGTTTTAATTTATTAGAAGCTTTAGGATTTACAGAAGATCAAATTGACGAAGCCAACGATTATGTATGCGGTACCATGACTGTAGAAGGTGCACCAGCATTGAAAGATGAGCATTTGTCAATATTTGATTGTGCGAATAAAAATGGTAAAAAAGGGGTGAGATATATTCATGCACATGGACATATTAGAATGATGGCTGCTTGTCAACCATTCTTATCTGGTGCGATTTCTAAAACTATCAACCTTCCGAACGAAGCTACTGTAGAAGAAATTGCAGATTCTTATTTAATGAGTTGGTCATTAGGTTTAAAAGCAAATGCTATTTACCGTGATGGTTCTAAATTAAGCCAACCATTAAGCACAAAATCTGATAAGAAGAAAAAAACGGATGCTACTGCTGATGGAGAATTAAGTGTGGATGGCGGTTCTCAATTAGTAGACTTAAGCAAATTGAATGTAGATGAATTATTAGAAGAAGTTCAAAAAAGAATGGCTGCTTCTACCGACACTACATTCAAGCGTCAATTATCTCGTATTGTAGAGCGCAAATCTTTACCAGCTAAGCGTCGTGGCTTTACACAAAAAGCTAGAATTGGCGGACAAGTATTATTCTTAAGAACAGGAGAATACAACGATAACACATTAGGAGAAATATTTATAGACTTAGCCAAAGAAGGTTCTACACTACGTAGTTTAATGAACTGCTTCGCTATCTCTATTTCTGTTGGTTTACAATATGGTGTGCCTTTAGAAGAGTTCGTAGAGAAGTTTGTATTTACTAAGTTCGAGCCTTCTGGAATGGTCGATCATCCAAATATCAAAACCACCACTTCTATCGTTGACTTTATATTCCGCTCTTTAGCTTATGAATATTTAGGTAGAACTGATTTAGTACATGTATTAGATAAGCCTACAGTAGAGAACTTAGGTGAGGAAGGAGATATTACACTAGTAGGCAAGCCTGAACTAAGTAGCATTCGCGTTACAGCACCAGTGGCAGCTCCAGCAGCTAAAGCAGCTGTAGCCGTAGAAGCGAATGGTTCAATGGACAATGTTACTGCAGCAGCGAAAAGCATGCAAAGCGATGCGCCTGCTTGTAGCACTTGCGGACATATTACAATAAGAAGCGGTACTTGTTATAAATGTTTAAACTGCGGTACTTCTATGGGGTGCAGTTGATTTTTCGTGAATTTTTATAAAATATAAAATTCACAAAAACATCCTCTTATGATTTTTCAAAAGGCCCCCATAAACGGGGCCTTTTGCTTTTTGTAGTTCCTTTCTTATGATTTTTTTCAAAAGGGTCCCACAAAACGGGGCCCTTTTTTATTTTAAAATCCCGCTTATAAAATGAGGGGGTCTTTTTTGCATTTCATTCAATTTTTTCTTTAAATTCATTCTTTAATTACAATAGAAAAACGATTTCCTTATGTCTAATTTTGAAGTAAAAGTTTCTCCCAAAAAATACGATGCAGTAATTGTGGGTTCAGGTGCCGGCGGAGGAATGGCTGCCTATGTATTATCTAAAGCGGGATTAAAAGTTTGTTTATTAGAAGCAGGTCCAGAATTTGATCCTGCAAAAAATTCTGCTCAATTAAAAAATCCTTGGGATTCACCTCGTCGTGGAGCTAGTACAAAAATGAGACCCTTCGGCGATTTCGATGCCTCTTTCTGGGGTTGGGAAATTGATGGTGAGCCTTATACACAAACTCCAGGTAGCGATAAATTTGAGTGGTGGAGAGCTAGAATGGTAGGAGGTCGTACGAACCATTGGGGTCGTATCTCACTTCGTTTTGGACCACGCGATTTTAAAAGAAGAAGTATTGATGGTTTAGGTGACGATTGGCCAATTGGCTATGAGGACATCAAACCTTATTATGATAAAATTGATAAATTAATTGGTGTATACGGAACCAATGAAGGTCGTGAAAATGATCCTGATGGAATTTTCTTACCTCCTCCAAAACCTCGTTTACATGAATTGATGTTTAAAAAAGCAGCAACAGGTATTAATATTCCTGTGATCCCTTCTCGTTTATCTATTTTAACTAAAAAAATAAATGACGAACGTGGGGCTTGTTTTTATTGCGGTCAATGTAATCGTTCTTGTAAAGTTTACGGCGACTTTTCTTCTTCATCCGTTTTAGTTCGACCAGCTATTTTAACAGGCAACGTAGATTTAATCACTGGTGCCATGGCACGTGAAGTGATGACAGACAAAGAAGGAAAAGCAACGGGTGTTTCTTATGTCAATAAATTTGACAACCAAGAATATCAAATCAATGCCAAGGTGGTTATTCTTGGAGCAAGTACTTGTGAGACTGCTCGTTTGTTATTGAATTCAAAATCAACAAAACATCCTAATGGTTTAGCGAACAGCTCTGGCGTTGTAGGACATTATTTACATGATTCTACGGGTGCTGGTATGGGCGGTGTAGTACCTGCTTTATTTGGTCGTAAACGTTACAATGAAGACGGCGTAGGTGGAATGCACGTGTATACTCCATGGTGGTTGGATAATAAAAAATTAAACTTCCCTCGTGGTTACCATATTGAATATTGGGGAGGTATGAGCCAACCTGGTTATGGCTTTGGTATGGGTATGCAAGGAATGAATGGCAAATTCGAAGTAAATGGTAGAACCAAGGAGGCAGGCGGATATGGTGAATCATTGAAAGAAGATGTTCGTTTCTTTTATGGCGCCAATGTAGGTATGGGTGGACGCGGTGAAGCAGTACCTCGCTTTGATAATAAATGTAGCATTGATCCGGATGTAGTAGATAAATATGGTATTCCTGTGTTGAAATTTGATTGTAAGAATTCTGAGTATGAAGTGCAGCAAGCAAAGCATATGAAAGAAACCTTTAAAGAGATCATGCATGAAATGGGTGCTGTGATTACTTGGGGTGATCAAGACAATGAAAGTAATAAGTACGGTTTATCTAATCCAGGAAATATTATTCACGAAGCAGGAACAGTGCGTATGGGCGCCGATAAAAAGTTAGCTCCATTGAATGCATTTGGACAAGCCTTTGATTGTAAGAATTTATTCTGCGTAGATGGATCGGTATTTACTTCTCAAGCAGATAAAAATATTACATGGACCATTTTAGCATTGTCTATGCGTACTTCAGAATATGTATTGGACCAACTACAAAAACAAAATATATAATATTATGGACAGAAGAAAATCCATCAAAGCGATGATATTAGGAACAGTTTCAACAGCTGTGCTAGTAGAAGCTTGTAAAAATTCAGCCACTACAGTTGCTGAAGTGAATATGGACGACCGTATGCAGGAAGAAAAAGACTATTTAGTGAAAGTAAAAGCAGAGCCTAATTTTTTCACCGAACATGAAATGGCTACTATTACTTTACTATCTGATATTATTATTCCAAAAGATGCAGTAAGTGGTTCTGCTACCGATGCTAAAGTGCCTGAGTTTATCGAGTTTATTGTAAAAGATATGCCCGATCATAAAGTACCAATGCGTGGAGGTTTGAAATGGTTAGACCTGCATAGTTATAAAAAACATGCTAAGGCTTTTACAGAATGTACAAGTAAGGAGCAAATTGGTATCGTAGATGAAATTGCTTACCCTCAAAAAGCAGCCCCTGAATTAGCACAAGGTGTAAGTTTCTTTAATAAAATAAGAGACTTAGTAACCACTGGTTTTTACACTGCAGAAATTGGTGTGAAAGACTTAGGCTATATGGGTAATGTGCCCAATATGTGGGCGGGTGTACCAGATGATGTATTGAAGCATCATGGGTTTGCTTATACAGAGAAGGAATTGAAGGAATGTATTTAGTCCTATCGAACTTTAAAAAAGCCCCTCGAAATTCGAGGGGCTTTTTTATGCTTGTAGTTCTGTTTAAAATAAATTGGAAAATATACTATTGCGCAGCGAACTTTCGAGCGAAGCGAGCTGTGAGCTAGGAATAGGTATATTTTCTTATTTTATTTTAACCTATAATGATTTACAAAAAAAGTCCCGCTTTTATTTGCAGGACTTTTTTTTGAGCTTAATTTATCTTTTTTAATTACGATATGCTACTACCAGGAGCAATGGCTTCAGAAGGTTGTACAAAGTATAGTTTACCATTCGCATCTTCTGCCATTAATATCATGCCCTTGCTTTCAACACCGCGCATTTTACGAGGGGCTAAATTAGCTACGACTACTACTTGCTTACCTACAATAGCTGCTGGCTCAAAATGCATAGCAATACCAGATAGTATGGTTCTTTTTTCAGTTCCAAGGTCTACTTCTAATTGTAAAAGCTTGTCTGCCTTTTCTACTTTCTTGGCATCCATAATAGTACCTACGCGTAAATCTATTTTTCCGAAATCATCAAAAACAATTTCAGGCTTCAATCCCTTGTCTTTTGCATCCGAAGGGCCTGCAGCCGGCGTAATATTATCCATAGTTATTTTTTTAGCGTTGAGATTGCTTTTTAATTGAGCTAATTCTGCTTCTATTTCTTCGTCTTCTATTTTTCTAAATAATAATTCAGGAGGGCGTAAGCTATAACCTACTTTTAATAAATTAAAACCACCTGCGTTTTCCCATTCTAGCATTCTGTCTACCACTTTCATCATGTAGCACATTTTTTTAGCCGTAAATGGTAAAAATGGATTGATTAAAATAGCAAGGTTGGCGCATAATTGCAAGCAAGCATGCATCGTGTTGTCAATCTTGGCTTGCGCAGTAGGGTCGGTCTCTATATTTTTAGCTAGTATCCAAGGCTCCTTCTTTTGCATGTATTGATTTCCTAAGCGCGCTAAATTAATGACTTCAAACTGTGCTTCTCTAAATTTATACTGCTCTAATAATTCAGTAATTTTTTCTTTGCTTTCTTTAACGCTAATTAATATAGCTTGGTCTTCATCATCCAAAAATTCAATATGAATAGCAGGTACTTTTCCTTTGCATAGTTTATGCATCAGCACCCAGGTTCTATTTACAAAATTAGCGAAAATGCTTACCAGCTCTCCGTTTACAGAATCTTGAAAGCCTTTCCAAGTAAACTCGCTATCCTTTGATTCTGGTGCAATAGCAGTTAAATAAAAGCGAAGACTATCGGCAAGGCCGTTTCCTCCATTGTCTTTTTTAATCCACTTATTAATAAAGTCATCCATCTCAATACTCCATCCTTTAGAAGTACTCATCTTATCACCTTCTAAATTCATAAATTCATTGGCAGCTACATTCTCTGGTAAAATATTTCCATGCAATTTTAACATGATGGGGAAAATAATACAATGGAAAACGATATTGTCTTTGCCAATAAAATGAACTAGCTTCGTTTCTTTATCATTCCAATAAGGGGTCCAATCTTTTCCTGTATTTAATGCCCATTGTTTAGTAGCACTTATATATCCAATTGGTGCGTCAAACCAAACATATAAAACTTTTCCAGCCCCAGAAGCTAATGGTACTTTCACCCCCCAATCTAAATCTCGGGTAACTGCTCTTGGCTGCAAGCCACCATCAATCCAACTCTTACATTGTCCTACCACAGCGGCTCTCCAGTCTTTTGCATGGTCGTTTAAAATCCATTGGCGTAAAAAATCTTCATGCTTATTTAAAGGTAAATACCAATGCGTAGTTTCTTTTTTAATAGGTGCTTGTCCACTTAAAGTACTTACCGGATTTATTAATTCTTCAGGACTTAAGCTCTTACCACATTTTTCACATTGGTCTCCATAGGCTTCGGGATGGTTACAGTTTGGACAAGTTCCTTTTATATAACGGTCTGCTAAAAAAGTGGAAGTAGCTTCATCAAAATATTGTTCAGAAGTTTTTGTTTCTAAATCACCCTTGGCTTCTAAGTCTTTAAAAAATGCACTAGCGGTTTCGTGGTGCAAGGGGTCGCTAGTTCGGTGATAAATATCAAACTCAATACCTAGATCTTTAAAATTTTGCTCAATAATGGGATGGTATTTATCTATAATGGCTTGTGCCGTGGTTCCTTCCTTAGTGGCTTGAATAGGAATAGCTGTTCCATGCTCATCGCTTCCGCAAACAAATACCACATCTCTTTTCTGCGCTTTAAGGTAGCGGACATAAATATCTGCAGGCAAATAGGCGCCTGCCAAGTGGCCAATATGCTTCAGTCCATTTGCATAAGGAAGGGCTGCTGTAATCAAATATCTTTTTGGCGTGTTCATTGCTGCAAAAGTACTTAATATTGTGGTATGATTCAACCGTCTCATCTTAAGCAGGGCGACACTATTGGCATTGTATGCCCATCGGGTAATATCCCCTTAGAAAAAGTGCAAATTTGCATTCAAACCCTTGAAAAATGGGGTTATCAAGTAAGGTTGGGCAAAACGGTGGGGGCTAAAAAGGACAGTTTTTCAGGTACCGATACCGAAAGAGCAACCGATTTACAATTCATGTTAGACGACCCTTCTGTGAAGGCCATACTCTGCGCTAGGGGTGGTTATGGAGCAAGCAGAATTATAGGGGCTATGAATTTTAAGTATTTTAATGAACAGCCCAAATGGGTGATTGGCTTTAGTGACATTACGGTTTTACATGCAGCTATTTTAAAAGAAAATTGCATGAGTATACATGGACCTATGGCTGCGGCCTTTGCAAAGGGGGAGGCAGGAGAGCCTTATATACAATCTTTGAAACAAGTATTAGAAGGTCAGAAAACTAGTTATACAATACCTGCGCATGCCATGAATATTTTAGGGAATGTAAAAGCGGAACTGGTGGGCGGAAATTTATGCATACTAGCGCATTTAATTGGCTCAAAAAACGCTATTGATACGAGTGGGAAAATTTTATTTTTGGAAGACGTTGGCGAGTATCATTATAATATTGACCGCTTAATGATACAATGTAAAAATGCGGGTATGTTTGATAAATTGGCGGGTTTGGTTATTGGGGGTTTTACCGATTTAAAAGATCCCTACACCGACTTCGGAGCCACGGCTTATGATATTATCAAAGAGCATACTTCAGCATATACTTATCCTATTTGTTTTGATTTTCCGATTAGTCATAGCCTTCCAAATTATGCCATCAAACAGGGACAAGTTTACACATTAGAGATTTCCGAGGCAGGGGTTAGTTTACAGGAGGCCTAGAATTTTACATTTTTCTAAGCTTTTTACTAAACAAGCGTTAATATTAGCTTTTGGAGGTTTTGCAATCTAATTATTGTGTTAAATTTGTATTATAAAATTCAAAACTATGAAGAAGTCTTTTTTAACTATTTCGTTGTCCTTATTATTAGGTTTGCAATTTTTATTTGCACAATCTTATGAAGTAGCAGGTATTGAAAAATCCGATAAGGAAGATATGCGGTATGAAGTTTTAGGAAAAGTAGGAAGCCGTTATTGGATTTATAAAAATGTGGGGGGTGTTGCCACTATTGCACAGTATAATGATAGAATGCAACTAGTAAAGCAAAACGATTTATCTTTTATTAAAACCACGAATTTAAATGGTATTGAATTTATAACGAACGAAACGAATGTTTATGTATTTTTTCAGTTCCAAGTAAAGGCAACTGTGTATGCTGCAGTGGCTGAATTAAATAGCGATGGCTTACTCGTGGGTAGTCCAAGAGTAGTTGATTCTGCTGATAAGATTAGACCAGGCACGCGTGTGAAAGTTTTTAATTTATTAGAAAGTGAGGACCGCCAAAAAATGGTCATTTTTAGTGTAAACACTACGAATGCTAATTCTATTAAAGTAAGAGCCATTACCTTAAATAAAAATATTGAAAATGTTAATGATGCTGAAATTAGTATCAATTCAACAAATAAAAAATCTAGTTTATCAGATTTCGCATTAGATAATAATGGTAATTTATTTTGTTTAAGAAATGTGACACAAGCAAATATGTCACCGGCCGTAAGCTTATTGTACTTATCGGCAACTGGTGCCGAAGTGGTGGAGTCGCCTATTTTAAATAACAGTTTATTATTAGATGATATAAGAGTAAAGATTGATAATAAATCGGGGCATGTTATTTTGAATTCTTATTATGCAACTACTCAAAAAGGAAATATAGAAGGTTTATATTCTTATGTATGGGATATCAATTCAAAAAAAGAAATTCTTACAAATTCAAATAGGTTCACAGATGCGGTAAGAGGCTTAGTAACCAACAAAAGAAATTTAAAAGCCGCTTTTGATATGTTTTACTTAGATAAAGTAAGCACACAGGCCGATGGTAGTTTTGTGGTGGTGAGTGAAGCCGCGGAATCTTATTCAAATAGAACTATGTTTTCAAGATGGGATTATTTTTATGGAGGCCCTTTCTACAATCCCTTTATGTTTAATTATTGGAACAGACCCTTTGGTTTTTACCCATGGGCTCGATTCGGCTGGGCTAATCCTTTTATGTACAATAGATGGATGAACCCTTATGCATCTTTTGGCTATCCTAGTGTTACTTATAATGCTAATAACATTGCTTTACTATCTTTTGATATCAAAGGAAACTTGCAATGGGTAAAAACAATTGATAAAAAACAAACCGATCAAAATGTTGACCAATTTATTGGCTATGGCAGTATTGAAAATGAGGCAGGCATGAGTTTTGTGTATCATCAAAAGCAAAAAGGAGTCAATCAATTAATTGTGAACACGCTTTCAAAAGAGGGTCAATTAGTAAAAGGTAATTCTATTATTTTGAATGAAAAAAATTACGAGTGGATGCCAAAAAGCTTAAAGCAAGTAGGTGCGCATGAAGCTATTTTGCCTTATCAGTATAAAAATAAAATCGGATTCGCTAAAATTCAAATTAAATAATAGCTGGTGGTTTTTTTATTCAAAGACAGGTCCGATTTTAACTTAATTTTTTTATTGTTATTAAGTGTTGCAGTGCATTTTCATGTGTGGATGCAACCGCCCTTAATTATTGCAAACGAATCGGATGGCTTATTGTCTTTTTTATTACTGCACTATATTCAACCTTTACCACCTTTAGTATTAATAGTATTATTTCATACCATTATATTAAGTCAGGCTATTCGATTAAATATATTACTGAGTAATTTTAAAATGTTTCAGCAAATTAGTTATATACCTGCCTTTACCTATATTATTTTAACAGCCATGTTTCCTTATTGGGATGTTATTAGTGCTGGATTAATTGCCAACTCTTTAGTAATCTGGATACTTGTAAAGTTGCTACGCTTGTACGAACAAAGCCAACCCAAAACCTTAGAGTTTAATATTGGTTTAATAGTGGGACTATCCATTATATTGCATGAGCCCATTGCTATATTAATAGCCGTGGTTTTGTTTGCGCTTCTTATTATAAGGCCATTTAAATTAGCAGAATGGTTGGTCTTAATAATGGGTATTTTACTTCCCTTTTATTTTATTTTTACCTATGTTTTTTTGACAGGAAATATTAACGATTTCAGACAATTCTTACCCAAATTGGACTGGAAAAATCCTTTGGTTCAGCCTAGTTTTAATGTTATTTTGGCCTTAATTGTAATGGGCGTTCAATTAATAGCAGGCTTTTTTTATTGGAATGAACAACAGGCTCGCTTTATCATACAGGTTAGAAAATATTGGGGTGTTATATTCTTACTACTTATTCTTACTTTTTTTCAACCCATCCTTTTTTCAGTACAAGGCTTATATGCTTCGGCAATTGCCATAGCACCCTTGGCCAGTTTTATCAGTTTTGCCTATGCTACACCTAAAAGGTTGCTCATACCTAACCTTTTATTCTGGGCAGGGGCAGCGGTTATTGTGTATAACCACCTTGGCTAAGTGAAGAATTTAACAGCGTCTTTTTAAGGGTTTTTGGTACCTTTGGTACTTAGTTTTAAGTAATAAAAAATTTAGCTATGAAGTTTGGTGTACTAGTTTTCCCGGGATCGAATTGCGATAGAGATATGCAAGATGCATTAGAAAAAGATTTGGGTTATCCTGTTGAAATGCTTTGGCATAAAGACAGTGACCTATCTCATTTCACCACCGATGATTGTATTGTGCTTCCAGGTGGCTTTTCATATGGGGATTATTTACGTTGTGGGGCCATTGCTAAATTTAGTCCGATGATGAAATCGGTGATTGAGTTTGCTAATAAAGGGGGTAAGTACTGGGGGTTTGTAATGGCTTCCAAATTTTATGTGAATCTGGTTTATTGCCTGGTGCCTTGTTACAAAATGCGAATCAGCAGTTTATATGCAAAAATGTATTTATTAAAACAGATAAAAGTGAGGCTTTAAAAATACCTATTGCACATGGAGAAGGAAGATATTATGCAGATGAAGCTACTTTAACACATTTAGAAAAAAACAATCAAATATTATTTCGCTACTGCTCTGCAACAGGTGAAATAGGTGGCACAGCGAATCCTAATGGGTCTACTATGGATATTGCAGGCATTTGTAACGATAAGCGTAATGTATTTGGTATGATGCCGCATCCAGAGCGTGCTACCTCAAATGTATTAAGTAATATTGATGGTAAAAAAGTATTTGAAATACTGGGCTTGAAGAATTAAAAGTGAATTAGTAGAAGTGATATTTATCATTATATAGAATTTTATCAATTTAGATATTTGTGTATGAAAAAGTTATTAGTCTTATTTTGTAGTATAGTTTTTGCAATGAATGTAAATGCGCAAAAACCTAATCCAGTGAAATGGAGTTTTACAGCTGTTAAAAAATCGGACAAGCAATATGATATTGTAGCCACAGCCACCATTGATGCACCTTGGCATATCTACTCTCAATTTGTAAGTGGCGGTCCCATACCCACACATTTTACTTTTAGTAAAAACCCACTTATTCAATTAGCGGGCAAAACTAAGGAGAATGGGAAGTTGCAAAAGATGTATGATAAAAATTTCAAAACAGAGCTTAGCTTTTTTAGCGACAAAGTCGACTTTATACAAACGGTAAATTTAAAAGTAGCTAGTAAAACAAATTTAGTGGGCGTGGTGGAATATAGTATTTGTAATGATGATCGTTGTTTGCCTCCTGCAAAGGTTTCTTTTGAAGTAGCCTTGCAATAATCCAATTTTAATTTTTTATTTTGAATAAAATACTTGCCAGTTTTGCATTTTTAATTGCTTGTTTCACAACTGTTACAATGCAAGCGCAAAGCCCTGTGACAGCTATAGCGAAAGCCGTATTAGTGAACGATAGTACGTATATCGTAAAAGCAAACATAGAAATTAAGGAGGGCTGGCATGTATACGCAACGAATCCGGATGGCTTAAATGCACCTGAATTAAGTTCAAAAATTGAAACAGCCAAATTTCAAAATAAGGCTGCTTTTTCTATAAAGCCAACCGAAGAAAAAGACATTTTATTTACTAAGCCCTTTGTTTTCAATCAATCATTTGAGTTAACACAGCATATAATTATCACTGGTTTTCAGCCCGATAGTTTGCAACTTATAATGTTATTGAATGTGGCCAAGGCCGATTCGTTTCTTAGTTTAGAAATTCCATTATCGGTAGCACTTGCGAATGGGAAAAAGGTAGCTGGTTTTCAAATATTATTGCCTACTGGCTCCACCGAAGCCCCCAGCGATGCCTGTGGCTCGGCCACTGCAACAACGAATAGCAGTTCTAGTCCTTGGGAATTATTACTGCTTGGTTTTTTAGGAGGTTTAATTGCTTTAATTACACCCTGCGTATTTCCGATGATACCCGTGACCGTTTCTTTTTTTACTAAACGTTCTAAAACCAGAAAGCAAGGCATTAAAAACGGTTTATTATATGGGATAAGTATATTTTTAATTTATGTACTAGCAAGTTTGCCCTTTCATATAGTGGGTAATGTACAACCAGAAATTTTTAATAGTATTTCAACCAACCCTTGGTTAAATATTATCTTCTTTATCATATTTATATTTTTCAGTATTTCCTTTTTTGGATTTTTTGAAATTAGTTTGCCTAGTGGTATAGCTAACAAAGCCGATTCTAAAAGTGGATTGGGTAGTTTAGCAGGTATATTTTTTATGGCTATTACACTAGCTATCGTTTCTTTTTCTTGTACGGGCCCTATCTTAGGAACCTTGCTAGTAGGCTCTTTACAAGGAGGTGCCTGGGCTTTAACTTATGGTATGGCAGGCTTTGGTTTAGCCTTAGCCTTACCTTTTTCTTTATTTGCTATATTTCCTCAATGGCTACAAAGCTTACCTAAATCGGGTGGCTGGTTAGATACTGTTAAAAAAGTATTGGCCTTTTTAGAACTGGCACTGGCCTTTAAATTTTTATCCAATGCCGACCTAGTGCAACATTGGGGACTACTTAAAAGAGAAGTGTTCTTAGGTATTTGGGCTATTATAAGTATTGCACTTGCGCTTTATTTAATAGGAAAATTATTATTACCCCACGATGTAAAAGGGGAGAAAATTTCAAATGGTAGAAAAATAGGTGCAGTGGCAGCTTTTGCTTTTGGTATTATTTTAATAGTAGGTATGACGCCCAAGAATACTTATTTATTAAAATTCTTGAGTGGTTTTCCGCCTCCAACCCATTATAGTTTATTCACTAATAAAACTGAACAAGCTGGCTTGCAAGCAAATGTGGCGAACGATTATGAAAAAGCCCTTCAGTTATCTAAGCAGCAAAATAAACCCATACTAATTGATTTTACAGGATGGGCCTGTGTGAATTGTCGTAAGATGGAAGAAAATGTTTGGACGGATCCTGCCGTGATGAGCTTTATACAAAATAATTTTGTTCTTGTTTCATTGTATGTAGATGACAAAGCATTACTTCCTGTTGATAAGCGCTTCACTTTCACTACAAAGGCAGGAGATAAAAAAGAAATAACAAGTGTTGGCGATTTATGGGCCACTTTTCAGGCTGAAAACTTTAACCAGTCTTCGCAACCTTTATATGTAGTGATGAGCGCTAATCAAAAATTATTATCCAACCCGGTGGGCTATACGCCTAATGCTACGGATTATTTGAATTGGCTACAATGCAGCGCCAGTAAATCGCGCTAGCTAGGCTCGAATTTAAAAAAGCCTACAGGCTCATGCCGCGCTCGGTCATCATCTTCCTTAAGTTTATTAAACCATAACGCATTCTGCCAAGTGCAGTGTTAATGCTGCAGTTGGTCATTTGTGCAATTTCTTTAAAACTTAAATTGGCATAATGTCTTAATACAATAATTTCTCTTTGTTCTTCAGGAAGTAGGTCAACTAGTTCTTGTATATTTTTATGCGTTTGACTGCGCGTCATTTTATAATCGGCAGGATGGTCGGCGTGCTTGATAATTTCAAATAAGTCTTGGTCATCACTTGTTTTAATAGTGGGTGTGCGTTTTACTTTTCTAAAATGGTCTACTACAAAGTTGTGAGAGATGCGTAATGCCCAAGGTAAAAATTTGCCTTCTTCTGAATACTTTTTTTGTTGAAGATTGTCTATAATTTTTATTAAAATTTCTTGAAATAAATCTTCTGCTAAGTAGCTGTCTTTTACCATGAATAATATGGCATTGTAAATTCTGTTTTGGTGACGCTCTAATAAGGCATCAAAGGCACGAGAATGGCCTTCTTGAAAAGATTGAATGAGTTCGTTGTCGGTGATTTGGATTTCTTTGTTCATTGTTTTTAGGGTAGGTTTCGATGGGTTAGTAGAGGCAAATTACTCGCAATAGGCATCGAATATCCATTTGTGGAAAACAAGAAAATCATTTCAAAGCTATCCACATTTTGAAAGAAATAAGAGGGTACAAATTTCTACAACAAAA
>Ga0214919_10007392_pt1 | contig 14826 bp, 13 predicted proteins | sample LL1503_MetaG_FD_177994 | JGI IMG/M metagenome (GOLD analysis project Ga0214919, IMG submission 177994) | Freshwater microbial communities from Lake Lanier, Atlanta, Georgia, United States - LL-1503 | ecosystem: Environmental > Aquatic > Freshwater > Lake | place: USA: Georgia | collected... | reverse complement strand
TAGAGGTCAAGGGGGTCTCACACAAATCTCTATTCAGGATTTTCCGCATTATATCACTACAACAAGTTTTACCACTGATTTGTCGAATATTGCAAATCAACATACTACCCGAACAGATTCTACAAATGCGTATCAATGTGTAGAGCTAGACCCCGATACTGTCGATACCAATCAAAACATTCATATTGATTTGAAAACTGGGCAGATAGCCAGTACCACACTCGATGATATTCTTGCAGAGCGAGCAATAGTGAAACAAATGGTAAATCCAGATGAGGCGATAAACTCGAACTCTAAAACTGGACGAGAGACTGCGGCATTTTTCTTAGTGTTGATTGTCATAGTATCCGTATTTGCGTGTTTATACTTTTTTATATTTCAAAGCGATAACACTCCTGCTGGTTCGTTTCGGTATCTTAGTGAACTTGGAGCTAGTGGTATTATTGGTGCATTATTTATTTGTGCTGCTGGTATGTGGTTTTTTGGTAAAGGCGAGGATATGAAAAATAATACATACATAGTAGGCGGCGTTGCGGCAGGGCTTGGACTTCTCTTTTATCTCATCTACTTTATTGCGTGGCCCCCACCTCTTACAACAGAATGTCAAAAAACAACAAACAGCCTCGCAGGCACCACCTCATTAGCCCAAGCAGTAGCAAACCCCGCAGCAGTAGCGGCATCCGTAAGCCCCGCCGCAGGGGAAACAGGGTGGCCAGCATTTTACAATAGTTTTAAAGGTAGAGCTGTTCAAGTAGGCGTAACAGGGGCTATCTTTGGGTTACTCGGATTTATAATAGGTAATATAATTTAAATCGCAGCAAGACCTTTCTGCTGCATGATCTCAGCCACGATACTTGGCTGAGGAGGAACCGTTTCAAGCGGCTGCTTCTCATCCTGTGATTCTGCGCCCAAACTCTCTACATCATTTTTTCCAGACTCTTCTGTGGGCTCAAACCCGTAATCTTCTGCTTCAGAATCCTTGTGCCGAGGATGAATTTCTCCAGGAACCAGGTTAGGTGCAGGTGTATCAAGATTCTTCACGTCAAACAGCTGCTTACTGCTACCCATCATTACTGTCACCTTATTCACTGTTCGCCGGCGATTCTCTAGAAACAACGCAGCAACGGCGAGAAATGTCGCAAGGCCTAGCACAATATCTGTCTGGAGTACGACCAGTACAAGCACTAGCATGAGGAGGGCACCAACATTTGTCCCCACAACCATATTTAATAAGAAAGAGGGAATATAGGTACTAAGTACAAAAAATACACATGCGACGAGTAAAACGGCAAGTGTAGGGGAAAGTTTCATATCTATTTGATGGGCCCAACTTAAATTTGATTGCGTGGAACACAGTAGGGTGAGTAAGAATGTCTTCCGAATCGAATCGTATCCTCACAACAAAAGGCTATTCGATTCGTAAAAGCAGTCTATCTGCGCAGGAAACGGAGAAAATACAGAAAGAGCTCCTGGCTATGCCAAAAGTGAATTCGAAATATATGGGCAAGGCTGCTCTAGAAGCTCTAAGTTTCAAAGTGTACCGTGAATCTCCCAGCCGCTGGTATCTACCTCGTGCATGGGCGACACAAGTGTTCGGCCCTGCTGAACATAGTGTTGTACCTGAAGGGACGGATCTTCGCCAAGATCTTGTATTCCAGGGGAAGCCGTACGATTATCAAGAAGCAATCATGACATCCTTTGTTAATGCCGGGGCCAATGGCTTAATCTGTGTGCCATGCGGCAAAGGAAAGACATTTATGGCGCTAGGGATTGCGGCGAAACTCAAAAAGCGTTTCTTAGTTGTCGTGGACAAGGAGTTTCTGATGAATCAGTGGAAGGGGGAAATGGAAGCTCTATTGCCTGGCATACGAATCGGAATCATTCAAGAAGATAATAAACAGATTGGGGATATAGAAGAGCCTGTTGCGAAGGATCCCAGCATTGCGGAAATGAAGGAAAAGCTGAAAGAGCTTGGATTAAAGGTGGGTGGGACAAAGGAGGTTCTTCTTGCGCGTCTGAAAGAGGCCATCCCCACCTACAATCAGCCCGTCGTAAAGGAGAAACTGCAATATGACTGCTCTATAGGGCTCATTCAAACAATTGTCAGGCGTGACTTTGGCCCGTCCGATTTCGATTCCTTCGGATTCACAATCTTCGATGAGTGTCATCATCTAGGTGCGCAGCATTTCTCCAAGACCCTACAGAGAGTACAGACAGCAAAAATGCTCGGCCTTTCTGCGACTCCTACGAGAGAAGATGGGCTCACAAAAGTCTTTACCTGGTTTATTGGAGAGCCGATTTATTGGGAGAAGACACGGGAGCCTGACCCGACGGTTGAAGTGAAGGGTGTTAATATAGAGACGCAAGACATCATCTATAATACGATTCCAACGGATTGGAGAGGCGAGACAGTTACAGCACGACTATTAGGAAATGTTATAGGATGCGCAGAGAGAAATAAGAAAATCCTTGAATGGATTCTCCGTTTAACGGCCGAGCCACGGCGGCGGCTTCTGGTGCTTTCTGAGCGTATTGGGCATCTGAATGCGATTGAGGAACTCGTGAAAGCCGCTGATGCCGCACTCACGATATCGTATTATGTGGGAGGAATGAAGGAGGAAGTGCGAGAAGCAGGTGCGGCAACTGCGAGGATTATTCTTGCGTCGTATGCTATGGCTAGCGAAGCAATGAATATTAAAACGCTCAATACTGTTATTCTAGCGAGCCCAAGGAAATCTGTTGAGCAAAGTACGGGGCGTATTCTGCGTGTACGCCCTGACCAGCGAGAAGTGCCGCCGATGATTGTAGATATTATTGACTCGCATCAAATGTACCAATCACAGTGGAGAAAACGTCTGGAGTATTATAAAAAGTGTTCGTACCAGATTGAGCGCTGGTCAATGACAGGGGACACTGGAACTCCAATGATATTTAAGGCGCCGAAGAAACAGGAACATGAGAAAGAACAGGAGCAGCAGAAAAAATGTCTAATAGAATAAGATTCTATGATTTTATGATTTTACACGTTAATGCCTTGTGACCGGAGCATTGCGATAGCATCAGCGATGCTCAGAATAATAAAGCTACTGATTTCCGTATTTTGCCTTTCAATATCAGCACCGGTGAAGAAAGTCGTAAAGTTAGATAAGAGAGATATTTTTTTCGTATCAATTATTGATTGAGTCGCATCATATATATTTAATAGAGCTGTAGTAGAACTCTTGACAGCAGTTAGTGCGTCACATGATTTGGTGACAAGTGTTTCAATACTACTAATGATTGGTGTATTGAAATATTTTGCACTCGTATAAGAGTCGAGTGTGCTCCATGTAGTGGCCTCATACCCTATAGAGGTACTTATATTATTTACATTCAATGCTTGAGTATCATATACTTCATACATATCACTGAATACATTAAGAAATGTATTAATAGAATTTAGCTGCGCGTATGTGTTGGAAACAGCAGGAACAGTTAAATCTGCTGCGGTAGGTGGCACGGTCGTGCCAGGAGCTGCTCTAGCTTGATTTGATAAAGTTATATTCTGCGCAAGCAGGACAGCTGCGAACACATTTGATTCATAGTTTGTTTGATATATATCTCGTTGGCTGCGACAATATGTCTCTCTATATTGGCACATTGATTCATCCTGTAAAGTTATGAACCCCTTCAACTGCGCGTCATAGCTCTTCGTATTTATAATTTCCTTATTAAGAATAGACGAATTTATAAACATTGTAGTGTTATAGATATTAATCAATCCACCTGGGCCATAGAGTTGCGCTGTCATCATATCTACAGCAGTCTGTGTACTAGTGTAATATCTAGTATACATATCAACATTTATCATTGAGCTATAATATTGAGCAGCGAACAAGCTTGATGTCGCAAGAATACTATTATAGTCATATATGGCCGTGCTATATTGCTGATTAAGACTACTAATACTCCAAGAAATAGCATTATATAGCATGTTATCTGCTGTAATAGTTGATAGTTCAACTATAGAGTATTTAAGAAGTGATGATGCGCCAAGAAGGCTTGATACGTACAAGGAACTATAGGTGGAGAACTGCTGGTTATAGAAATTAATATCCAGAATAGATTGTTCATAAATAGATGAAAATGTTTTGACGGCTTCTAGAGAACTGAGTGCGTATTTTGCGAAGTTCTGCTCAACAACCGCATAGGACAAAATCTCTGCGTCATATCCCAGAAGCATTGTCTGATATGCACTGGTATTGGCGAGGCCAGCTAGATTCTGTAGAGTTGCTGTTGCGTTTTCTGCCGCGATTTTGTCTGCCTGAGTTGTTTGAAGTTGTTGATATGCCATTGTTCTTGCGGCCCAAAGAGCCGAGTTTCCTTGAATACTTCCAGATGGAGGATTCACGCCAGCCGTTATCGGTACAGAGTTGTTATACAATAGATCCGCTGCCTGAAATCTCTCTAATGCGTTCGCATAATCAGTTACCTTCTGGGTCGTAGTAGAAAGCGAGAGAGCATAGTTCTCATTTGCGACAGCAGCACTATACATAGAGCTGATTGTACTCAATGCGCTGATACTGCTTATATATTTTAAATAAGTCTGTGATTCGTCGATGATGTATTGCGTCAGTGATGAATTTATATTTGTACGGTCAGTATATAATGAACTCAGGTATCCACTTGTAGTTAACCAGGTCGCAGTACTTTCTTTTAACGATTTATAAGAAGTTTGTTCTCGTAACACAGCTGCGCTTAAAGTTATATTAACATCCGCCAATTGTCTCGTTATATCATCATACTGACTTTGATAACCTAAATATGTATAATAAATACTTGAATATGCCGTCGCTGCCGCAGCAAACGTACTGTTTTCTTTTTCTATAGATGATACAGATAGGTTATAGTTACTTGTATATGATGATAGCGTTGAGTTATATTCATTAATCGCTTTAAGTTGAGATGCAATATCTAAATCATATGTGTATATTGTTGACGCGTATGCAGTGCTAACACCATTTAAATAATCTTCATACTGCGTATATGAAGTAATTAACGAGGTATTTACTGTGATTTGTGTATCTAACCCATCAATTGTACTCTGGGATAACTGTTTTAAGATAAAATACATTCCCTGTATGTTTTGATTCGCAAGGAGTGTAGATGTCTCAAGTCCAATACTGGTTGAAATAGTTGAGCTGAACTTCATAAGGGAATCTATATCCATTTTCTTCAACTCTTCTTCTGTTTTTAATACTACGCCGTCATCAAATGTGAATGGATTTTCTGGAAGAGGTCCTGCGAGTGTAATATAATTAACAACAGATTTGACTTGTTCTGCGTTCGCAGAAGAGGCGGTCTGTGCGTCAGCGGAAGATGCTTGCGCTGAAGTAGTAGTACTAACTGATGCTCCTGATGCGCTAGATGCCCTTGATGCGCCTGATGCGCTAGATGCCCTTGATGCGCTAGATGCGCCTGATGCGCCTGATACAATCGGGATCATACGGAAGGGTTCACTCTATAGTTCCTTTTTATTCATTCTTAAACCATCTTGCCGTGTTATGCTAACTCAAGGACCCATCAGGTACTTAATTTAGCCTATACTACACATTATTTATCTGCGACGACTATGGCCCCGACGCTGTTTGCGCAATGACCCACGCCGCTTACGGCGTCCTCCACCCGTCTTCAAGCAAGCCTGATTCATGCTACCAGCGTCATATGGCGTCTGAATCTGCACGGGAGCTCCAGCTGCGCCCACCCATGAACTAGGATTGTTCGTATATCCTGCCGTAGGGGCTACATAGAATGCGCTATCAATCCCCCCAACGCCGCCAGCCTGTAAGTTAAGAGGGTTCGAGCGTGCGGACTCGCACGGAATGCTCATGACCTGAGGAATCCCATTCCCCCAAGGCGTGCCGCCAACTATAGGGGATGCTGAGAGGTCGAAACTGTAGCGACCCCCCTTCTGTCGCCGACGACGGCTTCCCTGCTTCTTGCCCTTTCGACCACGAGTTCCACGCCTACGTCTGCCACCTCCACCCATACCGGGAAGTCCGCCAGTCCCCAAAGGTGCGCCTACAATTGTACCGGGGCGTATAGAAGCCATACAGGAACTCTCAGGTTGCCATGATACCCCAGTATCTGCTCCTGCAACAAGCGGTGTAGGATTAAAAGCTACGATTTGGCCCAGCCCACCACCTCTATGGCTTCGTGTATTTCTGGTTTTACGCATAAGACCCTATCTATTTATCTCCAATAAAAGAATTAGTTTACGAGGGAAGTAATCATATATCCCCCAAACTCGGTGTTCCATTGCACCATGACTGGGGTGCCCTGTGAATTCGCAGCCTGGCGCAAAGATTTACTTAGCGCAAACTGTTGAACGGAAGCCCTGTCAAACACTTTTCCATCATCACCAATCAAATCATAAATGTCTGGAAGACGGTCTACTGCTACTGCTAGAGCACGGCGAGGGACTGTGCTAAACGTTGCTGGAACAGCAGCAACAGTAGTCGTCGCAACAACCGCTTCTTGACGCCCCTGCTTCAGCCCAGCATGAGCCTCTGCGGCCTTCACACGTGCTTCCAAAAACCAGACCATACGCCGCTTTCCTGGCATTTCTGGGATAAGCTCAATACTATGACATGTACTCCAATCCTTTTTTGCTGCAAACTCCTCTAAAGAAACGGGTTGCGCAATACTCGTAAAAATCCCTCCTAATAGGCGAGCATCAGGAACCCAGTGATGCTTCACGAACTCATTCAGATACTCACGGCGTTTTGAAAAACCCTCTTTATTTATCACAGAAGCACCACGCCACATCCAAACATCCTCTAAACGCAGCCTATGAAGCACGTCATCAAGGGTTGCGACTAAAATCGACCCTCCTCCTTCCGAAAGGGAGCTTGATACACGCATACGCAGCGTATTGGCCCGCCAACCCCTTTCGCCATTTTTGCCCCGCTTGAACTGTACATAAATCGCAGGCTTTCCGGGGAGAAAGACAAGGAATCCTGGCTCAGCACGACCCTCATTCTCTAGTACATAGAATCCCCCCTTTCTCAAAAGAGGTTGCGCCCTCTCTGGATCCAGGTGCTGCCGTATGACTAAATCCGTTGAGCATGATTCCACCAACTTTTTAGCAAGTTCCTGGAATAATGCTGACGCATACTTTCTCTTCACAGCATGTATCTCACGATGGCTGTTGCGAATACTTCCTACAGAGATTCCTTGAGTCTCCATTTGTATGCTATACTATATACGTGATACAGGTTTAGGCGCCTTGCCGCCTTGCCGCCTTGCCCATACCTATGCTTACGCAGTAGCATAGGTATTGTTCCGCCGCCCATACCTATGCTTACGCAGTAGCATAGGTATCATCATGCGATAAATCATTTGCTGTCACCTCACCCATAAACTGGCCACCATTCTGCGCAAACTCGGGGGAAAAGGGTGACTCGGAACTGAGCGCCCCCGTGTTCATCACCCCAGACGCAGCAGCTTTCTTTATTCCGGAGTTATCCATGCCCGGCCCAAAGGAGAGTTCTGGATGGCGCATAGAATCTGTTATAGGGGCCTCCATATTGGAGTCTTGGAAAGGGTCGACAGGCATTACCTCCGGGGACATCGTTGCCTTCATTCCATTACCTTGAGCATTCGGGGCACCTGGACCACCTGCCGCAACTGTCCGAGGTTCTTGTGCGATCTCATAAGCCCGTACTGGAGGCGCCGGCGACGGAATAGATTCAGGTGGCATATTTATTGGAGACGCAGTAGGGGGCCCCATGGCTTTCTGCACAAATGGCTCAATCGGTTTTGAACCAGATCCGGGGCTACTGCTACCGATAGGCATGCTCTTCGCAGCGAACCAATCCGGCCTATATGCGCGAACAAGTATATAGGTAAGATATGCAAATAGAACGGTGCATAAAATGGGGAGTAAGATTTCTAGCATCTGGTGCTATGTAGGAAAAAACAAATGAAATAAAACCGGAATGAGTAATATAAGATGTCTGCCTCTAAACTGCAAGTCCTCCTTGATTCCACAGTAAGCCAATTCAATGAGATAAAAGCGGATGGAGTGGTAACTTTGCCCGAAGTGGTCAAGATTGCCACGGTTGTTTTGAAGGATATATGTGCCTTAAAGACGATCACTACCGAAGAGAAAAAGGCATTTGTATTTATGGCTTTACAGCGTGGCCTTGAAGCGGCGGGACCCCTCCAGGGGCTTAGCCACGTGGATCCCGCTCTTGTAGCCGAGGTCGAGAAACAGGCGCTCCATGTGGCCGTGAGCGCTGTGTTTGGCCTACAGGAGACTTTCCCCCAGGCATTTGCTGAGATGAAGAGTGCTCTTTCTTATATAAGACATTGCCTATCAAGATATCTCCCCGCATGTTCTGAGGCGGCAGCGGTCGCCTCGGTCCTTGACCCGAAGGACGGGGAGCTGATTGCGGACGCAGTGAAAGCCCTGAAGGCTGTAACTGGGACTGCGGCTGCTCCTCCTGCTGCTCCTCCTGCTGCTCCTCCTGCTGCTCCTCTTCCAACACTTGAGGTACGAGCCGTAGAGACCAGCCAGGAATCTGTAGCTCCAGTAGCCCAGAACGCATAGTTTTATTTAAAAGAGGATACTCCTCCTCCGAATAGATTGAATAGGGCACCCAATCTTCTGGCATTTCTTCAAGTTCTTCTTCAACACCAGAAGAAGTCGTAGTTCGATTCAGAACTCGATAACACTTCCACGTCGATTCAAATAAAAACCCTACAAAGTTTCCTGCATCATAGATACGAATCTTTGATTCAGTAGATATCTTAGTGTCCTCTATAGGGGATTTCATCCATTTACATAGTACTTTCATTACACCTTAAATATACTACGCATGAAGGGTTTAGCCCGTCCAAGCTAAAATTTAAGTATTAAAGCACATTCATATAGTTAATAAAGATGCCTCCAAAGAAAGAAAGTGTCCAAGTTCTTCTTCTGACTCAAAAGGCCGAAGTAAAAGAGGTTACACTTTCTCTCGGCACAGATGGTAAACTACTATCATCTACCCTAAAAACCTGTCTGAAAAAGAAGGAAGCGCCAGAAGTACTTGGAACATATCCATACAAATCTCAGACTCTGTTCCTCTTTGGCTATACGACAGGTAAGGCCGGCACTGAAAATAAGCATGAACTTCCGCCGCCGCATGATGCGATGCTCTGCTTCGGAGATATCATTCTCCTAGCATCAAAAAATGAATCGGATTGGACGAAGCCGGTGCCATTTAAATCGGCTGATTATGAAGTCTTCTACACGAAGGCATTCGGTGGATTTGAAGATTTGAACGAGGAGGATGAACTGGATGAAGAGGATACCGTAGAAGATGTCGCAAATGAAGTAGTAGAAGAGGATGCCGATGAGGAAGAGGATGTCGGCGAAGACGAGGATGAGGGTGAGGATGGAGACGAGGACGCGGATGCGGATGCAGTAAAAGAGTTAGACGATGCAGATATCTGCGAGGAGCCGATTATTGTTCCAAAAAAGAGGGCTAAAAAATCCGCTGCGACGTCGATTGTATCTGCTGGCGCAGCGCAAGTATACGCATCATACTTTCATGTTGATGCGTCCAAAGAGCTTGTTGAAGAGGAATACACAAGTCCCTACACAAGCGATGGGCTTATCACACATCGTCAAAAGATTCTGACTACGCTGTCCAAACTCTTTGATGGGCTTCTCAGCGTCGCAGAGGTGGAGAATCTAGAGAGGTCTGTTTATAATGGCACGATTCGCCGAGCTTCTCAGCGCCATATTGGCAAAGTCTGGACGCACACTCCTTTCCTCGAGTTATACATCATGTTTGCTAAGCAGATTTCTGTAAATCTTCTTCCAACTGCGTATGTGAACAATACGGAACTATTTGCAAAATACAAGGCGGGAGAAGTAAGTTTCCAAGAAATTTCCGAAATGGACAGCTATCAACTCTATGAGGAGAGATGGAAGGATTGTTTCCTTGAGCAACAGATTCGTGAGAAGCGGCAACTTGAGGGGAATAAGGCGATGGCGACAGACAGATTCCTCTGTAAGCGTTGCCATAAGCGGGAGTGTACATATTATGAACTTCAGACTCGTGCTGCAGATGAGCCTATGACAATCTTTATCACATGCCTGAACTGCGGAAAACACTGGAAGGAATAAAAGATTTCATAAATAAATGTCGACCGTTCCGGCAGTTTCTACGATTACACCTGATTCATCATTTAATTCATTTATAAATGACATAACTACAATGATTGGCGTGAAAGGCGCAGATCCTTTTCCAGTTATAGATAAGCTGTGGGATGTTTTTGCTGGGAAGGGGATTCGTACTGTTTTTTTGAGTATTGGCACATCCAAATCCCCTTTAGCGGATTTGGAGATTTCGGAGAGCCTTGGTTGCCCTTTACACATTTGTGCGCTGAATGATTCCGAGAAAGCGCAGTGGCAAGAAGTTTCAACTGTCCTTAAAGAGCGAAAGAGAGACCCTTCTGCGTCGAGCTTTACGGAGAATGTTGATACCAAATGGATTCTTCCAAAGAATATTCGTATAGTCGATTCTCTGCCCTGGTGGAACAATGGCACCATCGATATCTCTGGCGGAACACTTTCTACTCAGAAACTCGACACGGCAATCGCATCGATGTGTAGCGCAATGAAACTAAAGGACGGTGCTAAACGCATAGATGTCTTGAAGATAGATACCACGCAGTCCGCACCAGGTATGGAAATCCCTATTCTAAACTGTATTATATCTGCTGGTTACAGGCCTTCTGTAGTGTTAGTAAAATGGTCTGCGATGCCAGATATCGATTTGACCACGACTATCGCAGCAGGACATCTTCAGTGCTCTGGATATTCTCTAGTTAATGTATTCGAGGATAAGTTTTTATACTATTTCAATGATGACAATCTCTATGAGATTTGTAGTTGGGAGAAGTGTACAAGCATGAATCCTATTGCGAATGAGATTATTAAAGCCAGTTCGAGGCGATAGTAAACATCTTTCCTTTTATTAGAGGCCCATTATGTTTTCACAGAAAGGGGGGACTTCACCTCTTGCTGAAAAAAGGATTATATATTCATTAATAAAACGGGGGATTTTTGGAAGAAGATCTTATTCTGAATCAACATTTTTGAAAAAAAGGACGGGCATTCATGAACAATATGAACGCCCATCTTCATCGCATGCAAATACAGCTATAGCAACATCAACACCAATGCCAGCAGTACCAACACTAGAAATGGTTGAGCTTACACCAAGGTTTTGTCCGCAAGCCCATTAGAGGATCATCAAATCAGATAAGCGCCAAAACTCAAATGTTCCATCCGGCATGGGCCTCTTCACAATAAAGGGAAGGCGCCGCTGCTCGAGTTCCAGTTTAGCAATTTCCAAAGGGTGTGTCATGTACTCTGGTACGGTGACAAAGGGTCTCGCACCTTCTGCAAGCTGATTTGTCCTTGTTCCAAGAATCTTAGTGCGCTCATATATGGTTAAGAATGGAGGGCTCATATGATTCACGTCAGTGCCGCTATCTGGTGGAGCCTGCTGCAATGGAACCTTTGGGATAACCGTTTCCATATAATCTACAATCGTTTCTGGATGATATTTGTATAGAACATCAAATGGATCCTCGGGCTCGGGTGCTTCCTCATCTCCTTCCAAGCCGAGCGCATCCTCAAAATCCTCGCCATCCTCACCATGAAGGCCATAATCCATTTCAGCTGCTCCTTCAGTTGCCATACTATATCCTATACTACATAGTTATATGAAAAATGCGTAAACAATTTTACGAGGCGAAGCTAAAAGCGAGGCTTTAAAATTGAGGGTACTTATGGAAGAATAGCTAAGTAAATATAGAAATGTCTGAGTTGGAAGTTGTAGCTAGCGTTGTTGAGAATGAGGTTGTGCCCACGGAGGTAGCAACCGTATATGACACATTTGATAAAATGGGTCTACCCGAGGAAATTCTTCGGGGCGTGTATGCGAAAGGTTTTGAGATTCCATCTGCTATTCAGCAGCGCGGTATTGTACCTATTAAGAGTGGGCGTGATATTCTTGCGCAGGCACAGTCGGGCACAGGTAAGACGGGTACATTCGTGACCGGCTCTCTTGCGCGGATTGACCCAACATTAAAGCATATTCAAGTGCTCGTCCTGGCCCCTGTGCGCGAGCTTGCGCAACAGATTGAGGGAGTTGCGCAAGAACTCAGTAAATATATGAATAACAAGGCTGGTATTAATGTTTATTGTGCAACGGGTGGCCTGCCTTTACGAGATGATATTCGTGCGATTGAGAAGGGCTGCCAGTTTCTCGTTGGCACCCCTGGTCGTATTTATGACTTGATGAATAGGAATATTCTCTCACGGCAGCATATCCGGGTGCTGGTGATGGATGAGGCGGATCAAATGTTGGAGGACCGTTTTAAGGAGCAGGTATTGTGTATTCTTCAAAAGGGATTCCCAGCCACCACCCAGGTTGCGCTATTCTCCGCAACAATGGCGCCAGAGGTGATTGAAGTTGCAAATACTATGTTAAGAAATCCGGTAAGGATTCTTGTGAATGCGAAGGAGGTTCCTCTAGATGGCATCAAGCAGTACTATGTAGAACTTGAGAAGGAGAGCTGGAAGTTCGATGTTCTCGGCGATTTGTATCAGCAGCTTACAATTAGTCAAGCGCTTGTATACGTGAATGAGCGCAAGAAAGCGGAGCAGCTTGCGGAAAAAATGACACAGCAAGGATTTCCAGTATCAGTTATTCATGGAGAGATGGACGTTAATGAGCGCAAGAAGCGGATGACGGACTTTAGGACCGGTGGCGTGCGTGTGATGATTAGTACGGATATGTTGGCCCGTGGCATTGATATTCAGCAAATATCCCTTGTTATTAACTATGAGCTCCCTACAGAGATTGAGAGTTATATTCACCGTATTGGGCGTGCGGGGCGATTTGGTCGCAAGGGTGTTACAATCAATCTTGTTGCGCCTGAAGATAAGAGGGCAAAGGATGAGATTGAAGCGCATTGGGGTATTAGTATGCAAGTGCTACCCCTTGATCTCGCAAGTGTAATGGCTTAATCCGTGGCCGGTTCTCTAATATCATGTCTACAGACAGGGCATACAACATTTCCTGTAAACCATGTGCGAATACATCCTGAGTGGAAGCGGTGATCGCACGCAGTAAGGCTAAGGGCCTCGGTCCCTGCTGTAAGATGATCTTGGCAAATAGCGCACATTTCCTCATCTGAATCAATAATCTCTATAGCAGTCGCAGATTCAATCTGTTCTCCTGTTGGGCGAACTATCACCGGGTCCATAAATCCTGGGGGTGCCTGGGCCATTGTGTGTTGTATTGGCGCAGAGGGTATATTAAATATGCCACTCATAAGATTTATTGCATTCAAGAAATCTGCTGTGCCGACGTGCTCAGGAATATTATTTCTATTACTTTCAAAGAGCATTGTCATGCCAGGCAGTGCTGTTGCTCTGTCGACAGGAGTCATCCTAAGGGGTGGAGTTGAAACAATGCGAGTACGCTCATTCTCCAAATGCTCTCGGCGTCCTCGACTAAATAAATCAAATCGCTGACGTGTCTGGTGCTGGACATATGCGAGCAGCTCCGTGACACTTCTGAATCTCTCTGGCACATAGAGAATATCGGGAAAGTAGTTGTGGATATCATCAAGAAGTTCTGAATCATAGAAGCGGCGGTAACTCATTTTTACTGTAGTGTAGGGGCGGTGAAATTGAATGTAATAAATTTTATATATGTGAAGTACGATACCCATGGAAAGAACATCACAGGGAGGAGGCGGTTTAATCAATATGGGGCTCACATGCTATGGTAATGCGATTATGCAGAATATGCGTCATATTTCAAAGTTAACCTGGATTCTCGAGGAGGGTAAATATAATACGCTCTTTCGCACCGATGGCGGCCCTACAGATGAGCGACAGAAAGTTCAGCTTGTCACGCAGGCCTTTGCGAAAGTGGTACAGTTCTTATGGAAGTGTAAGAAGGGACAGAGTGTAAAGCCAGGTGAATTCTGGACGAATGTGATTCCCGCTGTAATGGATACGCAATACGAACAGCTGGCGCAAAAAAACTGCCATGATGCTCACGAGTTCTGCCAGTTCCTTATTGAGACTATTCATAAATCTACGATTCAAGATGTCGATATGCACATCACATATAAGCCTTCTCCTACAGCTTCTCCGAAGGATATTCTCATTCAGTTAGCCCTCACGGAGTGGAAGAAGTTCTTCGCAAAGGAGTATAGTCCGCTAGTCCATCTCTTCTATGGCCTCTTCCATTTTAAGACAACCTGCCAGGGATGTAAAAATGTGTCACATCGCTGGGAGCCATTTAATTCGCTAAAGGCGCCCATTAAGCATGTCGAGGGACAAGCGACATTTGATATTCTCCAGGGTCTCCGAGACGACCTTCTACACGAAGAAGTGGTAGAAGAGTATCAATGCGATAAGTGCGGCCCTCCCAGGAAACAGGCCAAGCGTAGCGTGAGTATCTGGAAACTCCCCCTTGCGCTTATTATTTGCGCAAAACGCTTCGACAATGCGTCGAAAAAGATTTCAGTGCCGGCGGCGCCCGTATCCCTGATTCCGATTGATTTCGCTCCCTTCTTCTCTGAAGAGAGTCCTGAGCGTGATGGAATGGTTCACTATGCTCTACGGGGCATAGTGGATCATCATGGGCATGGCATACAAGGAGGTCATTATACGGCCCAGTGCCGGCATGTGGAGACGGATCAGTGGTTCATGTACGATGATGAACATGTCTATTCCGCTGAGAAGCCGGTGTTTGGGGCGAG
>Ga0214919_10007390_pt1 | contig 14829 bp, 28 predicted proteins | sample LL1503_MetaG_FD_177994 | JGI IMG/M metagenome (GOLD analysis project Ga0214919, IMG submission 177994) | Freshwater microbial communities from Lake Lanier, Atlanta, Georgia, United States - LL-1503 | ecosystem: Environmental > Aquatic > Freshwater > Lake | place: USA: Georgia | collected... | reverse complement strand
TTATTACTTAAAAGTTCTAATATTGCATTGAATACCCCATTTGGTGATGGTTGGCATTCAAATGTTGGTTTATTTTCATAACATCCATGCATTGGAAACCCATCGGTTATTTTGCAAGATCCATCAGTATTGTATTTCATGTCTGATTGACAAAATAACTTACAAGAACCTCCAACAAATTTATGTTTATAATCTTGAGTTCCATGTCTCCATGGCGTTTTATAGTACGGGTCAATGGCACTTCCGACCTCAATAATATTCGTATCGGTTGTACCAGCGAAGTGTAACATACCAGTATCCAATGTAACAACCGCAAAGCTATTTTCCAATAGATGCCAAAGTTGTGATAAGTTTAATTTATTACCGGTGTTAATGATGTTTGGGTTATCTATATTTTGAAAACTTTTCTTGTCGTCACCGTATGCAACATCCTTACCATCCATAACAACCTTAATACCTAAAGACAAAATCATCTCGGTTAATTTCTCCCATTTTTCTAAATCCCATGTTCGTGAAGGCCAAGTGATTGATGGGTTAAGAACAATGTATTTACCCTCAGGTAATTCAAAGTCTAAAGGATCAGGATAGAATTCTAATGTCCTTTCTTGAGGTGGTAATGTAAAACCTAAACTGGTTGAGATATAATCAAATGAGGACATCTTTCTAATTTGTTTTTGTATTCCATTAACATTATGGATATTACAATCATAAATTAAAACATCATCAGGAATTGTTTCACCAATGTTTGTGTCATAAATTTTTTCAATATAAGGATTGTTTTTAAACAGATGAGGTAAGTTAGTCTCCAATAAAAGTTTTTGATTGTGGCATCTACTAACATATTTAAAAACCGGCGTTGCATTAACTATATCACCTAAACAACCTGATATTTTAAAACCATATTTTTTCATACATTATATACTCTCGTGTTCAACTAGTTTTATTTTTGCAAAATAATTTTTAATCATTTGTTCTTGGGTTTCACAATATTCTCCTTTAATAAGAAAATCAAAAACTACCTCAATATTTTCTTTTATGTATTTTTGAGTGTTAGGATTTTCTGACCATTTTTTAGTTTCAGGACATAATGGATATAATTTAATATCTCCATTATTATTATATTTTACCATCCACTCACCATCTTGTTTTATTAAATGACCTAACATGATTTTAATTATTTTTAAATATTTTATCTTTTTTTTGTTCTAATAAGAATTTAAGTGGACTAATAATAGTGTGGTAATAATCTTTCAAATATGTTGTAATACATTTATGCTCTAATTGTTTATTAAAATTATTAATTAACCTCTCGGCAGTTTTTATTTGCCCCATAGTTTTGCAAGAGTTGATTACTTTCTCAACCCATAATTTAATGTCTCCGTAATGTTTGCTTCTATTTTCCATTTATTTAAGTAAATTTTCAAGTTGTTTCATAATCATAAATTGTCGTTTTTGTAAATCCGTAACTTTTCTTTTTTCTTCCTCATTTAGTTCATAACTGTTGGCCTTGATATCGGAAATTTCGTTGGAAATTATTCGATGTTCATTCAATAATTGTCCGTGTATAATTCTTTTGTCTTGCATAATATATTTTTTTAATCCCACCAAAATGCCAATCTTTCTTCAAGCACTCTGAATAGTAGTTTATTTGCCTTTTTATGATTATAGTGAGAAACCATCAAACATAAACGCTTTTTATCATCTTGGTCTCCATGTTCTTTAATTACACCACGAACTGAAGATGGGTATTTTGATAAGTATTCATCACACTTTTCCCACTTTTCCTCAAAATCAATTAATTTACATCCAGGTTTATCAGTCACATCGTTGAATGTCATGTCATTATCCCAATAGTCCATACACTCCAAACCATAGTAATCTTCTTTAACTCGTTCAAGTAAGTTTAAAGCTAAAGTCATGTCACGATTATCCATTTCAATTCTTGTGTGGCGATTCGCGTTAACAAGTTCTTTTCTTTGGAACTCTATTTTCTTTTGTAAGATTTCTAAGATGAATTGACCATCCCAATCTCTGTCGTGATACATAGTTGGTATCCATCTGATGATGTTTTTCACACCCTCAAGGAAATACTTTATTCTCCAGTGTAATTTACCGTATAAAGTATTTCTATCCCAAGCGGAGTCTTCAGGGATCGGTAGTTGTTTATATGTTTTCATCTTCAAATCGTATTGTATATTCTTTTTTTAATTCTTCATATTCTTTCATGGCCACTTTATACTTTCTATTCATGTGAATAAAACCAACCATACATACCACCCATATTAACCAATACATATAATTAAAGTTTTTTGTCCAAAAAAAAGTATAAAAAAATTCAATTAACCAAACAATTGTAATCACACCCGATATTCTATGATATGTTCTTGCCTCGTCAATCTTTACTACCATTTTGTTTATCAACTCATATTCCTTGTCTTCCATTTTACAAATATAATAATTTTATGGTAATTCATCAAGCCAATCATCATAATCTCTAACAGGTACTCGTTCTAGATCTAATATTTCATTTTGCCAATTTTGTAATTCAGGTGTGTATGTATCCCATTGTGGAGTCATATTTATAATTCTTGGTCCATCTCTTTTCTCACTCACACTCATTTCATCAAATGTCGCCTGTTGTTCAATAACTTTACCACTACGGTATTTTTTAATCAACTTTGGTAACTTCAAGGTTCCAAGTTTATACATAAGGTTGATGTTAGCAAGTTGGATTCTAGCGACTTGTGAAAACTCATCCGAAGGCAATTCATTAAACTTCGCTCGTTCTTGAACATTTAATATTTCATTATGTCGGTATTGATATTCAACTGTGATTCTTTCATCACCATCAGTTGATTCTTTACGAATTGAGAATATCAAACACTCAGGTCTCTCAGCATAAGTCCGAACACAATTTCGTTGGTGTTGTGATTCTTCTTCGTAGTCCGATGTTTTACGAAGAAGAACAGGATAATACCTTTCACCTTCGTGTTCGATTGGGGTTTCTAAAATATCTACATCACCATAAAATCTTTCAACATCACCTTTTCTATACGATTGTAAAAGACGACTAAACTCCTCGTGTTCTAAATTAAAAGTACTGATGTTTGTAAATTTAAATTTAACATCTTCACCAAGATTCATTAAATTTTTTTTCATCTCTAAATGATCAATTAAAGTTCCCCATTTATAATGGTCAAAATACGGTATCAAATCTAAAATTCTATCTTTTTCTTTTGGGGTTAAAGGAACTAATGTTCTACCCAAGAAATATTGATTAAATTGTTCTTTATCTAAATAAAAACATTCAAAAGACCCTCCCATTTTATTCATCTCAATTGGTATTGTCTCATCACCATAATATGGGCCAAATACTTTATTTTCAATTTTATTAAACCTGTCTATACCTAAAATGTTATAAACCATATACAATCTATCAAAATCAATCCATTCCATTTCATTAAAAATCTGTTTAACTTTGGAACCTTTGAGTTTTAGTTTACCCATCGCGGTATCAACCAAGTTCATATCAAACTTCTTCAATTCTTTTTTAGAAAAGAATGTACCTGTGAATTTTCTCCAATTGTTTGGGATTTTAATACCATTAACCAAATAGTAAGTTAAACTATAAAAAGACCTCATACAATCCCACTGAAAGTTTTGTGGGTTTTCAATTCCCATTCTATCCCAAATCTTTTCCAAGAAAAAATAAAGGTACTGGTCCACAGCAACACTATTTTCAATTCTAATGTTTCTTAAAAAATTTTCTATAGCGAAGTATGTTGGATTCACTTTCATACTTCTTCCAATAACTTGTTTCTTTTTTGTTGAGAATGTTCCTGAATAAAACATTTTCTTTTTGAAGTTAAAGGTGAGGTAGTTTGTGACTTTTCTTTCTGTGAAGTACCTACCCCCTACTTGTCTATTTTTTATGTAAAATTGGAACTTAATTGATATTTTATCATCCCCTTCTTCTATAAACAATCTTTGTCTATCAAAGTGAACTGACGCAAATGGATTTCCAAAATGTTTGACAAAATCATCTTCAGTGTGGAATTGAGCATCAGAAAAGAACTTACCTTTATTTTTTGTTTCAACATACAAACCTAAGACATGTCTATCTTTTTGATTTATATCACAATAATTGAGATATAAACTAGTTCTATAGTTCTTTATCTCTACAAATTTATGAAATGTTTTACCTTCTACTTCTAACATAAAGTAAAGATACAAAAAACCCCCGACTTATTCAACCGGGGGATCACATTTTTTTATTAAACTAAACTAATTATTAACTTACCGGGGTTATTCCACACTTCGTTATGATTGAAGTCATAATCTTTTAGGGTTTTTATTACTACTTCTTTCATCGTTTGGCTTATTCCTGTAACAATTTCAATCTCTTTTGAATTTTTATTCATCTGTTCCCAAATAAATTGATCAATTAATTGAGGGACATCTGCGTGTTTAACTCCATGCAAATCAAGTGTTTTCATTATTTTTTTTTTTAATATATCTATAAATAAAGTAACCACTTAGAAGAATCATTATTAAAGAAACCCCTAAAACATGAACATATGTCTCAATAATAGACATCATAAATTATACTTATAAACACCATCTTCAATTTGAACTTCTAAGATTCCTCCATTTTCAATAATTTTTTCAATTTGATCTGGTTGGAATTTTATGTATTCGGGTTCCATGAAGATTTTATTTGCTTGTGTTAAAGATAGTTTTGATCCTACTAATAAGTTTAAAACCGTTTCATTTTCACATTCAACAATCGATGGGTATTGACCCCCAACCGTTACAATAACTTTATCTCCGATTTCTACTTTGTCTAAGGACACAATATATGGTTTATCATCAACCATCATCAATTTAACTTTTTGTTTTTCATTTTCACTCATAACATAAACCCGTACATTTGTGATACGGCTCCCATATATTTTTTTAAATTTATTACAGCTTCTTTGAAATCCACTCTTGGGGTTTCTTTGAACCTTTCTGACCGCTGATCATCAGTTAAAGTTTTATCACAACTATCATAGATTTCTTTAAGTATCTGAAGATAAATCTCTTCTTTACTATAAGTATCTTCAATTTTCTTTTCAAGGACTTCACCCTCCAATTCTTGACAATATTCTATCAATTCAATTACTTCAGGCTCATCCATTAGATGTGTATTATTTTTGAATATTTGGTTTACGCTCTTCATGGTGTTTATTACATAATGTTTTATACCAACCTACAAGTCTTAACTCTCCTTTTTCCCCACAGGTTTCACAAGTTTCATAACTTTGATTTTCATATGAATGTATTTTTTTAAAAATTTCATCAGATCCAGTATTGATGTAAAATCTTAACGCACCAAACTTTTCTTTTACCTGACATACTTGTTTGTCCCAACCTAACTCTATTAAATCGGTTATTAGGTTTTTAATTAATGTATACCAACCATCACCACATTCAAAGAACCCAGAGTCTTTAATTGGATCTCTATCGGGATAGAATCCATTCTCAAGTCCACCTATGGACTCAAGGTATTCATTCATTTCATCTTTAGTCATCTTTCAAGAACTTTAATATTTTTTCTTTAATACTTAATTGTTTAATACCTTCGTTACTTTTTGGAGTTAAAACAAAGTTATCAATCCCCCAATTTTTCCATTCCTCACCATTCTTACCCATATTAAGATCGTCAACCGCAACCCAATGTGTTACTTCAGGATGATCGTGTAGGTATTGGGTAATCTCAATAACACGAGTCATTTCCAAATCCCATCTTGGTGACCAAACCCAAACTTGATCGTTATACCAAGTACACTGACCAAGATTAGTAGTTACCGCAATTGGTCGTTTGATGATCCCCTGACTTTCGTAGTAGTCACCAAGTTCTTCAAGAGTTGCGTGTAATTTCCAATCAGATGACACAACAATTTCACATCCCGTTTCCTTAATGATCTCATTAAGGATTTTAACCGCTTTCTCATCAAAATCATCAAATCTTACAGATACCGGAGCATCTTTACGTTCTTTACTTGAATCAGGATTTGCTGAACGATATTTTGCCCATTTCTTTGTTCGTCCACCCCAATTGTTGGAGAGACAAATTACACCATCATTATCTAAAAATATTACTTTCATTATTTAAAGTGTTTTCCGTGTTTACCCCATATCCCAATACATAGGATTAAAACAATAAACAATATGGGTCCAATTATCATGATACAAAGATAAGTAAAAGAATTAAATAAAAAAAGGGGGAGTAGCGAATTCCCCCTTTTAAATCGTTACCCTAACGGATAACGGCCCTAAAGCCCATCAACTAAGATGGGGTCTCTTAAAAAAAAATCCCCACATATTTCAGTGGGGACCAATTTTACCTAGGGGTGGGATTTTCAACCTGTGTCGGATTACGCCAGACACCCTACGATTGGTATTTTTTAATGATTGAACCAATAACAATCAATTGTCTTACAAAGATAATACTTTTTTACAATTCTACAACTATATCTCCACTTTTACATGAATTTTCTTTTAAATTTTCTTTTTTACTTCTTGGTCTAACACCAAAATATAAAAAGTTACCGTCTTCAGAAAAAGCAGAACTAACAATTTTTAATTCATTCTCATCTTTTTGGATAATGAACTCTGTAAAATCAAAATATTCTTCATTCTCATTATTTAATATTTTATTTGTAAAAATAATTCTTTTATTACAAGGATTGTGCATTTTAAAACTATCAATAATCTTACCAATATTTTTTTTAATTAATGGTATTAATAACCTATCACTAACACCAATCCTATAATTGTTATCTGAATTATTTTTTTCATAAAACAAATCAATATTTTGATCATACGAATTATCTCCATGCCTATCAAACCACTGATGGTATGTGGATATGATACTATATAACCTTTTATCATAGACTTCACTACCTTTTTGTTTGGGAAATTTTCTTTCCTCCAAAAGATATTCTCTGATAATTCTTTCTATTAATGTTTTCATATTCTATAAATATAAAACCCCACCTTTTTGAGATGGGGATTAAATTATTTTATAAATCTTAGATAATAAACTTCACACAATAACAATAAACATACTGTTGAAGTTGAGAACCCAATATACTGTTTATTATAGAAGGTTGCTACCATTACGAATAACACAATCAAAAACAACGGTAAATAATAAATTCCTTTTTTCATTTTCCAAATCCTACTTTTTTGAATTCTTTAATTGTTGGAGCTTTCTTTAATCCTTCAAGGTTATCCATGACTTCCTCAAACTCTCTACCCATAACTATAGTTGAGATTACCACTTCTTTCAAATGCGAAAGAGACATCCCTTCAGTTCTTTTTACCCATTCGTTAATATCAACATTTGTAAGATCTTCGTCTGTCAATTTGTGACGAATGTATGCCTCTCTAATCTCTTCGTTTGGAAGTTCTACTTTGTATCGTCTATCAAAACGAGATGGTCTGTTTGTAATACGGTCTTGTAGTTTCTCAGGATAGTTTGTTGTTGCAATGTAAACAACATCTTCAATTTGTTTCACACCGTCAAGAATGTTTAATAACTTACTTGTCGCATGATTATTTTCTCCCGCAATTGAATCAATATCTTCTAACAAAACAATTAAAGGTCTGTGGGCCTCAATTTTTCTAAATGTCGCAATAAAATCAATAAAGTATTCAACATCGTCATGATCTTTAATGTTTAAAATAATCCCATTGTTTTCAATTAGTTGTTTTGAAATTAACTGAATGATTCCTGACTTACCACATCCTGGTTCGCCATACATTAGAATCCCACGCTTATGAACAAAATTATATTCTCTATATTTGTCACGACGATCCCAAAAATTTTGGATATCCTTGAGGATGTCTTGGATTTCATATGAAGGTAATTGGTATAGTTCATCTGTTTTAAATGGTTGTTTTTTTATTGTGTGTTGGTTTAAAGATCTATTCCATACTATTTCATAAATACCGGCCGGAACTTTATCTACCGATTTAAAAGCCGGTGTAAACTCCTCGTCAGGTAATGTCCCCCAACATGTTGGAGTTGCCGAATTTTCATTTTTTTTATTTGACCCATTAAATTCTTTATTATGTAATGAGTATTCAATACCATCAATATTCCTATCTTTAGGGACATCTTCTATATCATCCATAAGTTTGGCCAATTCTTCGTTCATCTCTTCTAAAGTTTTATCTGTCATTTTTAATTATTTTTTTGTGGTTTGTTACAATATTATAATTTTACCGTAATAAAATTGGGTGTATAATTATTAAAATCTCTTCTGTTTTTTCTTTTACCCTAACCGTTCTGTCTTTATATATTTTAAAAGTTTCTTTCGGGTTTTTACTTTTTAAATGATCAAATTGGATTTTCATTTCATTTTTTGCATCTTTTTCTTTTTTAAAATATCCAAAATAGTCATCACATCCTCCGATACCTCTTGTTCTATCGTAAACCCCATATATTAGGTCATTGTCTTTTGTCATTATAATTTGTTTGCAATTGATTTAATTATCTCTTCGTCTTCATTTGAAAGTCTGTGTCTATTATTCGTTAGGACCATAAGTGTTTTCCGCCACTCATCGTCTAAAAAATTTATACTTTCACTCTTAATTGTATTAGTAGAGATTACTAAATTTTCTTCAACAAGTAAATTAACTAGTTGTAAAACCTCAAGATCTGATAAATTTTCATAGATTTTATTAACATCCAAATATATTTCTGCTTCTGTCCAAAATGTTGCCATAATTTTTTGTTTTTATAAATAATAATAAAAGTTAATGACTCCATCAATGGGAGTCACCAACATTATTTTTTTCACTAAATATACTATAATCAGGATTGATTACTTTACCAACTTTGTACCTATCACCTGTAACTGATTTAACAACAACACCTTCGTGAGGAACTTTGGTTCCCTCTATATTGTTATTGAATACATACCTATCTTGTTCTTCTTTGGACCAAGTGCCCAAATAAAGAACCTCAACTCTTGGTAATCCCAACGATTCAAAGACATTCTTTTCATCGTGATAAGGTCGGTAATCACCATTTAATTGAACATCAAAACCAGCAAACTTAACATCGGTTAAACCATAATCATAATTTTTTTGTATACCATGACCATATATCTCACCATAAATGATTAACCCATCGCCCAAATAGTCAGGACTACCAAATGTCTTAACATAATCCCATAGTTTATTTTTTATTTTGTAATTATCTGAGATCGTTCTCCAAACATCGGTTTCATAAAACCCTTGAGAGTCAGAACCTTTCTCAACATTGTGAGACCCATAAACATATTCGTAGTTAACCCATTTGTTTCCAAATAACTTTTTAACTCTATCAAAGAATGAAAGTCTTTTCTTTCTTACAATACCATAACGAGCATTTGTTCCGTGAAGTTTACGAGTAACAGTAACTATATCTTCCTCGTTGAACATTTCAGGTGCATTTTTTAAATTAGGAAACTTGTAGTAGACATGAAAGTTAGGATTTTGGTGGTATTTTATTTTTCTACCTCCACTTAACTGAACCATCTTAACAGGTGGCTCGTATTTGAAAACTTCAAGTAACTCCATGCAGTCAGAACCATCGTATCTATATTTTTCTGGAACAAACTCTATTGGTATTATTAAACATTCGGAGTAAACCTTACGAAGTTTTATAGTTCTTACTCTCTGACCTTTACGAAGATAACTTGTAACACCTAACCCATCAGAAAGTTTTTGTGGTATAACCGCATCGGTGGTTGCAACAACAACTAAATCATCAACTTTATATTCTCCTTTTTTAGTTATGGCATTCCAACCATTAACCATAACAAGTTCTATGTTATCTGCCCCTTCTATTGGCTTAACCTCTCCGATTGTACCAACATAACATACGCTATTTAAATTTTCCATTTCTTATACTTTTTCAAATTCTTCTTTAACTAACTTTATTTCTTCATCCAACTTTTCAAGTTCTTTGAATATCATTTCTTTTATAATCTCTTTATCATATAATCCCACTTCACCCGGTGTTCGGAATTGACCTCCATAAGTATACTTAATCGTAACCCCCAAACTACAAGATTTAAGTGCGGATTCCAATTTATGTTTCTGCGTTTTTAACCTTTCAAGGTTTTCTTTAACTTTTTTTGCTTGTTCAAATTTTTCTAATTCCATAATTTTATTTTTATACTGTATGTTCAATTTTAACTCTTACACAATTTTGTTCCATTCTATTCAAGTGTCGGTAATTGTTGATGTAACCCATCATGTTTCCACTACCCACCGCATTTGCAGAATGAACCACAACCTCAACGACAGGTTTACCATCTAACCATTGATTCACCAACCACTTGGTGCAATCCATGCCAGTTTTTTCAGTGATGTTATCGTAATTGATAGTATAGTTTTTTACAACTCCGTAATGCCATTCTCTCATTGCACTATCGCCTAAATCGTGATCCAAAGATATTAACTCAATGTTCTCTAAACCAATTTCATTTATCTTACTAACAAATTCATCATAAGAACGAACAACCACCCAACTTGGGTCTACCGGTGTGCGAACATCATCTAGATATATTTTTACTTTTTCCATAATTTTTTATTTTTTAATCTTCACCATCTTCTTCAGAATAATTTACCTTCATAGATCTTGGTTCAGTAAAATCCCATGTCTTACTTTCAAACTCTGTAACCCATCCATTCAATTCTTCTCTTGTCCAAAATGGTTCAGAATAAGGACGATACATAATTGGTAAATCTTTCTTCTCATCCCACTCATCAAGTCGTTGTGTTACATCTTCAATAAGGTTTTTAGCCTTAGTATGTTTAATCCACTCTCTGTAATCATCCTCAGATTTAATAAACATAACATCACCATAATTTTCAAACTCCATCTCAGGAAATTCTAAATTTGGGTTGTTAGTATAAACATCAACAATGCCATTGTCACCATAATATGAATCACAAAGTTCTCTTAAAGCATATATACTACTTGGTCTTTCTTCCCAGACACTACCGAACTGACGAACAGAACAGATATACAAATACCCATCTTCATAAGAATTTATTTTATATTCAATTTTATTTCGTAATGAAATAAGTTCGTCCATTGTTAGTTTATCTAAGTTCATAATATTATGTATGTTGATGAAGCATTACGTATCATTCTAATTTTTTCAAGTATCTCTTCTGGCGTTTCCTTAACTTTGAAACCTCCGTTATTATGTGTTGTTACACCAACCACAGTATGTTTTTTTGATGTTGGTTCTCCTTGATGCCACATTTGACTTTCCTTTACTTCGTAAAAATGTCCAATTTCATTAATATTAACGTAAATGAAACTATCGTCTTTATGTGATGTTAATTTAATTATTTTCATATGTATTTTCTTATTAGTTTGAATATCTCTGTAATATCTGTAAACTCGGATGGTGGACTATCGTTTCTACCTGGTAAAAATATTAATGTAAATCCGTGATTTCCTTCAAACTTTTCAGTAACTCTTTTACCACAAATTTCAGTAATATACACCCAAGGAAAGTTTCCTGATAGTTTTACATCAATACCGATTTTTTTCAATCTTTCTACAAATACTGTGATTTTATCACCAGTTAATTTTGTGCTTGTTTCTGTTTCCATTTCTATATATGTTCCAAATTTAGTTTCTCTTGTTTTCATCTTAATATGTATCTATGAATTACTACTACCAACTCCTCATTAAATAATGCTCGGTCTGTTTGAATGTCAATGTCCATCATACCCAAGTCTTCCTTGAACCTCTTGGCTTGGACTTCAACTTCGTGTTCGGCATCTTTTTCATTTTTGAAAAATCCAAAGTAGGAATCACACTCACCTGTTTTATCACATACTCCGTATATAAATTCTCTACTACCCATTTTCATATATTTTTTTTGACTCCTCTTTAAGTCCTGTTAATAATCCTTTTTTGTACGCAACATAATCTTCTTCGTATTTAGATGGCCAAGCCACAAGATAAGAATTTTTATTGTCTTTTGGATAGATATAAAAATCTTTCTTTATTTTTTTTTTGGTTTTTCTTGGTAATCTAAATTTTTTGTTTTTTTGATCCATAACATTCTAATTTTTTATCTGTAACATTCCATAAATCTTTAACACCTTCGGTCATGTGACAGTTGTGTTTTTTACCGGCCCTACGACCAAAGTCAACAATCGTATCATTATGACGATTCTTAATAACATGAGGGCATTCTTTGCAGGGAGTTTCCATAAAACAAAGATAATAAAGTTTTTTGATTAAAAACAAGAAACCCCACTTTTTTTGTGGGGTTTATTTTATTTTTTGTATTTGTATTTGGTTTCTATTTTTCTTTTACCATATTTTTTTTCCATAATTTGTTGATGAAGTTCCCAATTAATAATTGATTCGCTAACTTGTTCATCGTCTTTTGCCATAGCATATAATTTTGATATTTTTTTTAACATTTTGTTTGCAACAAAGTTAAAGCTTTTAAACTCATTTTCAAAAAATTTAGTTGGGTTTTCTTGGTATTTAATTACATAATTAAAAAACTTTTGTCTAATTTCATTTGTTTTTTTAAGTCCTTCTATATTTTTTTCAGCGTTTGGGGGTAATAACCCTATGTCTAAAGCCATTCGTAAAAAATCGTCGCTTGAGTGTGAGGTCATTTCTACAAACAAGTCCATTTTATTATTTACCAAATCAATATGAACAACTTCTAAAACTCTTTTTATTTTTTCATCTATTGTCATATTGGATGGATCATCATTAATGTGTTCCAAGAGAGCATCTAATCTTTCTTCTTGTTCTTTTAATTGTGAAATAAAATCATCAAATGAAAAGTTTTTAATTTCTAACAACTCTTTATAAACTCTATTGTTTTCTAAAAACTCTTTGAATTGTGACTTTGTAATATTTTTTCTTTTCATAGAATATGCAACTTCTGTAGGTCTGACAAGGTTTTCAATTGCATGGATATAATACATAAACCTATAAAAAACACTATCAATTGCAGGTATTCCAAAAGTACCTCTTTTTTGTGTTGCTTGATATTCAGCATCAAGACCCATTAAACCAAATTGTTTTGACTGTTTATCGTATTTGTGTTTTATTTCATGAGATAAAGATGAAACATGCTCATCTCTTTCTTCTTCCATTTTTTGAATTAGTCCTTCAGGTTCCCAATTTTCACCAACAGCAAAAGTTATACTCAACTCTAAAGTTGTTGAGGGTTCTGTTTCTTTCATATAAACATCTCTATTAAACCCAAAACCACCTTCCATACCCATTGAAATAATATCTAAGACTCCTTCTTTTTCGTCTTCAATCTCCTCAATTTTTACAGTAAGAGTATATGAATCAATTTTAATTTTTTTCTTATTTCCCAATTCAAAGTTAATTTCTCCATCAAAGTTGTACTCGTCTTGAATGGTATCGATTGTTTTGATGTCTTGTTCAACAACATCATATAACATATCGGCAGCATCCAAAATATTATCTGGAACCCCTAAAGCTTCTGTAATTATTTTTAATTGACTTTCAGTTATGACAATATTTTTCATACTAATAAATATATTAAAGTCATAGTTTATCCTACAACTCCAACTAATCCATCAAGGTGGTGATCATTACTTAAATCAGATCCAATCTCACGACGATCCATCATATGAACAATCTCAGTAATTTTATAAGGAAAATATCCATTACCATCCACACCAACATCTAATCGTTTTCCATTACCCCATTTGTTTTGATTAGATAAGTGAACATGTCCGTGTAAGTGAATCACTCCTTTGTTTAACCCATTCCAACTTGCAAATGGGTAATGACTTAAAACAAAGTCTTGATTATTAATTCTAACTTGTAAGTAATCACTAACACTTATAAAACGATCACGAATGTTTTCTCGATTATTTCTAATGTGGTGATCGTGATTTCCTAAAACAAGATGAATGTTTTTACAAACCAAACGATCTAAAAACTTACCAATACTTTCAAATCCACCAAAAGCAATATCGCCCAACATAATTAGAGTATCGTCTTGACCAACTTTAGAGTTAATATTGTTTACCAAAACATCATTCATCTGATCTATCGATTGAAAATCTCTAGTATTGTAAGTAGGGACATCCCCATCTTGGGTTCTCCAATTAGTCACAGATCTACAAATGTTTTTATGGTTGTAGTGTGTGTCTGATGTGATCCAAACCACACCCGTTGTTAATATGTCATCAAATTTCATTTCTTATAATTTTATTTCAAACCTATTTTTCATTAATTGAACCTTATCTTCAGGAACTCCGTGTTCGTTTATTCCTCCGTGTCTATTTTCCACAATAACCGATGTTACATAATAACCATACTTAATTGCCAATTCATAATATGGTTGAAGTTCCCACTCTTGTGTGAATGTGTTTGATACTGCAATTTTTGGTGTGTTTGACTCCATTGCGTATCCAACATATTGTTGACACTCTTTATGTGCTTCTTTTATTTCAGACGCAATAAAATTGTAGTTCCCATCATTATCATAAAAATAATGGTCTGCCTCAAATACATTGATTGATGTTAATTGTTTTGCAAAAGTTGTCTTACCACTTCCCGGTATTCCTCTAACTAGATATAGCATTTTTTCCATACCACAAATATAAGAAAAAAAATTGCATAAAAAAAGGGAGTTAAACTCCCTTTATATTAAGGTGCTATTATTTTATAATAGAGTTCTTTTGATATTTTATTACTAATTGGTACCGGATTTTGAATTCCATTTGTTCCTGAAGTTCCTTGAGTCCCTGAAG
>Ga0214919_10007389_pt1 | contig 14831 bp, 3 predicted proteins | sample LL1503_MetaG_FD_177994 | JGI IMG/M metagenome (GOLD analysis project Ga0214919, IMG submission 177994) | Freshwater microbial communities from Lake Lanier, Atlanta, Georgia, United States - LL-1503 | ecosystem: Environmental > Aquatic > Freshwater > Lake | place: USA: Georgia | collected 2015-03-15 | reverse complement strand
CGATCGCAGGATGCGTCGTATTCTCGACGAACTTTTCCGTGGTGTTTTAGAAATGGGCGGCGTCATCAGTGGTGAACACGGCATTGGCCTCGCTAAAAAACCTTGGTGGAAAGCAGCCACCACCCCGTCCCTCCGTCATCTCCACACCCAAATCAAACGCACCCTCGACCCCCGCAACCTCCTCAACCCTGGCAAATATCTTTAGGGGTCTGACGCCTTTTTTTCTTAATACGCAATCGTTGCACTCAGCTCAGCTCGGTCGTTCGCCTTGCTCCCCGCTGGGGTCTGCTTCAACTGAAAGCCCCAGTCAAACTGGACACTCACAAATCGATCAATGTTGTACCTCAACCCAGGTCCTACCCCCATCAGATACGTCGCCACCTGACCAGGCGCCGCATTATTGAAACCCACCCATCCATAATCCCAGAACGCCAAAAATTGAATCCGATCATCAACCTCTTGATTCCCAAACATCTTAAATATACTCCCAGGAGGCGTCCGTAACTCCACATTGGTCACCCACGCATTGTCTCCGTTCGCCACTCGCTCGTCATACCCCCTCACCGTATTATATCCACCCAACCCATACTGCTCCGTAGGCATCAAGTTGCTCGTGGTTATCTGACCATTAAACGCACCCGTTAAGCTGAAATTGAGCGGTAAAATAAAGCCTCTCTTTAGATTCAGTTTTCCATAACCGTAATCCGGATCTGCATTGTTCCGAATATTCGTGTACGTAGACTGATTATTCAGACTTCCAACTCCGCCTGGACTGTAGAATCCCGCCACCTCAAAGCTGGTAGTCCCAATCGGATCGGGAATATTTCCACTATATCCCGCCGTCAACTGGAACACATCATACGTCCCAAACCCTCCGCCATCTCCAATCGATGTGTTGTAAATCAAAAGAGAGTTCGACGCCTGCTTAAAGTCAAAACCACCATACAGCTCATGGGTATATTCAAAAACCATTGGCATCGGCGCATTGTATCTCGCGCTCACCTGCCAACTGGAACCATTCAAGCTACTGACTGAGTCGATGTTCGCCTGCGACCCCGCATACGCCCCGTAAATCGTTAAATAATTCCTCCAAGGAAACGGTATAATCCAGCTGCCCGAATACGCATTTAAACTGTTAAAGATACTCTGCGTGGATGTCGTGTACTGAAAATTCACCTGCTGATCCATATTAAATAGATTCCCGAAGTTAAACCCCGTTGATAAGCGATTCTTTCCCGTCAAATCGATTCCATAATTGTCATAGGTGAAAAAGAAACGCACCGGCATCCGATCGTTCACCTCCAGAATCACATCGGTAGATCCCGATGCCTCTCCGGGTTGGAATGCCAGATCGGTCGTCCGAAACGGATTCGTATTTAACCACCGAATATCCTCCTGAAGTTGATCTCCATCCACCTTGTCCCCCTCCCGCAAACTTACCTCATCCTTAAACTTATCCGGATTAAACCATTTTGCCCCCTCCACAATCACCTTTCCCACTCTCGCCTCTGTCACGACAAACTGTACCACTCCATCTCGCACCGTCTGTTTAGGAACAATCACATTCACCACTGGAAACCCCTCGCGACGATAATATTCGATTACGTCCCGCGAGATTTTATTCAGCGTCCCCATTGTTGCAGGCTTGCCTAAATAAACCTTCACCTTGTCCTGAAAATCCTCGCTCTTTAGCATCTCAATTCCTGTTACAACCCCGCTCAATCCCGGCACACCATCGGGCTTCACCTGCTCGGCTACTTCAACAAAAACCAGCGCTTTCACCTCTGCCGTCACTACCCCCTCTCGACCCTTCGATCCCTCAGGTGATTCCAATTTAGGTTCCACCTTGATTCGCCCCTGAGACGGACTCGGCATACTCGGCGCCACCGCTTGAAAACTTTGTCCGAACTGGACACTAGGACCCTGACTCCTAGTTGGATACGGCACCGCATAATCCGCTGGCGCACCCTCCTGTGCGCAAGTAGGAAATACGCCCAAAAGCGTCCAACCCATTAAGATACACCATGCCCTTCTCATTCCCCTCAACACTCGTTCCCTGCTCCCTTTCCTCAAGGTTTCGAACCCCTCCCACTCAACAACTTGTCGGGAAATCCCCAAGAACTGCCAGTAGATTTTTGGCACGGATTACCAAGCTACCAGCTTTAAAACTTTCAACCCTCCCAAGGTACGGATGACCGTCCCTGGTCATCCTAGGACGAGCAGGATGCTCGTCCGTACCAAGCTCCCGGCTTTAAAACTTTCAGCCCTCCAAAGGTACGGATGACCGTCCCTGGTCATCCTAGGACGAGCAGGATGCTCGTCCGTACCAAGCTCTCAGCTTTAAAACCTCTCAGCTCTTCCCGAGGTACGGATGACCGTCCCTGGTCATCCTAGGACGAGCAGGATGCTCGTCCGTACCTTGCTTTTCCCTAAAACTCTTCTTAGGTGTTTATTATAAAGGTTTCTATTGCTACCCGATTGTGAATAACTATTACTCAGATATGAAGAACAATATCTTATACACCACTTGGATCGTCCTTCTCCTCCCGGCCCCGCTCCTTTTCTCCCAAGCCAAAACCACTTCCCCTCGACTTGCTGAACCCCTCTCCGCCGTCGAACTAGTCGCCAACACGAATTTAAATCCGGCTGACGAAAAAGCTTCCGAACAATTCGACGAAACCTTCTCAAAGCCAATCCAGATTAATGACGGCCGGAAACGCTCCTACATCTTGGCTGTGGACGAACTTTATCAACCCACCCCCGATGGAGTAGGCCAAATCGTCCCGATCAAAGAGTCCAGCAAACCCTCTACCCTCGCTTCTGTCGCCAACATCCTTGCCTTGGAAAAGAAGCAGGAAACCCGCCTCATCCTCTACCCAGTTGGCGCCCCCCATAACGACCAAACCCGCCGAATCCTCTCCCGCGATGTTGTGGTCAAAACCGATAACCGAGAGGCTGCCATCCAGGCAGCCACCGAGACCGGCCTGCGTTTAAAATCCGAACCCGCTTACGCTCCGGGACATCTTGTCTTTACCGCAGATTCGCCCGTAGCCACGATAGACTCCGCAAACCAACTCCACCATCGAGGCATTGCCTCGGCTGAACCTCAAATCTACCAAAGCCAGCTCTCTTTTTGTTTTCTTCCCGACGACCCACTTTTTAGTGAAGAGTGGCATGTCCGTGGTCGAGGCCAAAACGGTGCAAAAAAAGCCTCTGACGCAAAAATCACCCCTGTATGGGAACAGCGTGACTCCTCCGGAAACCTTATCCGTGGAAGCGGTGTAACTATCGGCATTACCGATACTGGTTTCCAGATGGATCACCCCGACTTAGCCGCCAACAATATCGCCTCTCTTGGCTATGATTTTGGCACGGATCAGGTCGGCGGGGATCCGGTATACACCTCAGACAATCACGGCACCTCTGTCGCCGGTGTCGCTGCTGCGCGTGGATTTAACGGCGAAGGAGTCGTGGGGGTCGCACCCTACGCATCACTTGTTTCCCAGAGAATCGACTTCGGAAATTTCACAGATGAAATTGAAGCCTCCACGTACACTCACGGTGGCACTTCGATCCGAATCAAAAACAATAGTTGGGGATCTAGCGCTCCCACATATTTATACAGCTTAGGGCCTCTCGCTCAGGCTGCCCTGTCCTCTGCAGCTGGCTCTGGCACCATAATTCATTTCTCAGCTGGCAACAGTCTACAAGGACAGGGGAATGTGAATTTCATGGGAGAACAAAACTCAATTTACACTCTTGCTGTCGCCGCCTCTAATGATCAAGCTCGCCAGACGGATTACAGCACCCCAGGTGCCTCCGTTATTATCACCGCCCCCTCAGGCGGGGACGTTTATGGACTTTCTACTTCCCGCCCCCAAGGCACCTCCACCGCCGACCGAACCGGTAATGATGGGTACAACACCTCCACATCTACCGATGAATATGCAAATCTTAACTACACCAAACACTTCAACGGAACCTCCTCCGCCTGCCCCGTTGTTTCAGGCGTAACAGCCCTCCTCCTCCAAGCCAACTCCTCCCTCAACTGGCGGGACGTTAAGGAAATTTACATCCGATCCGCTACGAAAAATGACTCCAGCGATTCCGACTGGGACCGCAACGGCGCCGGATTCTGGTTCAACCACAAGTACGGGGCAGGCCTAATTAACGCCTCCGATGCCGTCCGCCTCGCCAAAAACTGGTCCAATCTAGGCACCATGACCTCCGTCTCCGTCCCTCTCTCCTCCCTTCCCGCTACCATTCGCGATAACAATGCCTCCGGCTTAGTAAAGTATTTCGACACCCGCTCCCTCTCAGGCCTGCGAGTCGAGCACGCCACTATCACCACCGACATCACCCACCCTTCCCGCGGAGAACTCGAAATCCAACTGACCAGCCCCGACGGAACCACAAGCCGTCTTGCCGAGAAACATACCAGCTACGCCGCCGACCCCGCCGATTACCCTGACTGGACCTTTTCCACCGTCCACAACTGGGGCGAGGATTCTCGCGGCCTCTGGAAACTCAAGATCGCCGACCGCGTCTCGGGCAACACTGGCACACTCAACTCCGCCACCCTCACCCTCTACGGCACCGCAAAGTAATTCAAGAAAGTACGGATGACCGTCATCCAAGGACGAGCGAGACGCTCGTCCCTACCAAACTCTCAGCCTTAAAACTTTAAGCCCCTCCCAAGGTATGGATGACCGTCCCTGGTCATCCTAGGACGAGCGAGACGCTCGTCCGTACCAAACTCCCCACTCTAAACCTCTCAGCCCTTCCGAAGGTACGGATGACCGTCCCTGGTCATCCTAGGACGAGCAGGATGCTCGTCCGTACCATCATCCTAGCCCCGACTAAGGTCGGGGTGTATCATTCGCTTCACTTATACTTCAATCATCCCGCGCACCTTTTTCCCGATACTGCAGTTATATCAATTATGCGTATCTGGCTTCAGCACCACACTCCCGACTGGGTCGAGTACCCAGAATTCTTCCTCACCATCTCCACCCGCCCACGCAATCAAAACCAACTTTGCCATACCACGATGGCCCCGCTCATCCTGCAAAGCACAGAAAACTACCACCTCACCCATCGCTGGCACTGCTCCCTGATTCTTCTCATGCCGGATCATTTGCACGCACTGATTCAGGTTCCGGAAAGATACAAACTCACCCAAGTCATCGGTTTCTGGAAAGGATACTTAGCAAAGAACCTAGGCATCCGCTGGCATCGTGGATTCTTCGATCATCGGATCCGCCAAGTGGAATCGCTGAATGAGAAATGGAACTATATTGAGATGAATCCAGTCCGCTCTGGCTTTGTTAAAAACCCCAGCGATTGGCCCTATCGCTGGTCTTCAGAAGGAAGGTACGGATGACCTAGGACGAGCGAGACGCTCGTCCCTACCAAGCTCCCAACTTTAAACCTCTCAGCCCTTCCGAGGTACGGATGACCGTCCCTGGTCATCCTAGGACGAGCGAGACGCTCGTCCGTACCTCATCTCCCCGCTGCAATCGGTGGCGCAATCCCCACTTCCGCACTGGCCCGCTCCTGCTCAATCACGCTCTTCGCATCCAACCTCACCGCCTGTGTAGCTGTCTTCCCTGCATTGGCCCTCTCTGTGGGCTCCGCAGGACGAAGCTCAGCAACCGACCTCATCGGACCCGACCTCAAAATCGGCCCATTCGCCCCCTGCTTCACACTCTGAGACTTACTAGCCTGCGGCCCAAAGCCCTCCGAAGCTCCTCCCGCACTAGCGGGGCTAGGAGCGAAGGAGGGTCCCCCCGCCTGCGGCTTCCCACCATCGATCACCTGCACTGGAACCTCCGCACTCTCCTGCTTATCCCCTTCATCTTCCACCGCATCAAAGCTCGTCCTCTCCAAAATCGCTCCGCTTCGAACCATCGCCGCTTCTCTTACCGCAACTTCTCTCGCCTGAACCTCATCCAATGTCGGTGGTCTGCCCAACTCCCGCTCCAGCTGACCCAGCATCGCCGCGGGCAACGTCTTCGTCTCAGGCTCCACCCTCTGTGGGTAGAGAATGTAATCCATTCCGCTCGGTTTAACCGTTGGCATATCAAACCGGCCGAAATCCGAGATCATCCAATTGAGGTTGTCGCTACCCGTGAGGAAGGTATTGAATTGACCTCCCCCCGTCTGCGTTCCACTTAATTCCACACCTGCAATCGTCGTCCCGCTGGGCGCGAACATCGCCAATGGCGACACCGCATAGCTCGTAACGTTACCCGAGTTGGGCATCACCCCGTCGTACCGCACTGTAAAGCCGGACAATCCAGAAACCTGATTCGGTAAGCCACCCATCAAAGAGAGCGACTTGATCACGCTGCCGCCGGCCACCCCGCCCAACGGCTGGGATTGCCCCGTCTGATTGTAGAACTGCCCCGCTACCTCTAGCGAAAGCCGTCCTAGCATCGTCGCCGCGCCGGTCAGGTTAAGACCGCGTGCATTCTGCAGGGTGATCCCGCCTACGGCCACTGTGATGCTGCCCAAGTTCTGGATCCCGTTGACTGCACTGAAGGTGGCTGCTCCCGAGGAGTTAAACTGCAAAGTGTTCAGGTTGATCGCTCCAAGGGCATTGATATCTCCCCCGCCTACGGTGGTTAGACTGATTCCACCAATCCCAGGATAAGAAGTAAGATTGCCTAGGTCCAAATCTCCTCCACCGGTGGCAATCGGGGCAAAAGTCCCGACGTTGAAGTTCGAAAGCTTGGCACTCGTTACATCAAAACCAGCCGATGCACCGTTCGCGATGTTAAAGCTTATCGTCGGCGCTGTTCTTAACGTGAACGTTCCACTTGTCGTCACTGGACCAAGGTCCCCTTCATCGGCTAAGGAAAAGAACATATCCGCACTCGCACCACCCGTAACCGTTACTGTACCGCCGTAGCTATTTCCACTATTCGTCAAAACAATCGCCCCCGTCCCACCGTTAAGCGTTGTCGTTCCCACCACGGTGATGGGGCCGGCCTGGGTAATGTCGGCGGCAGTTAGAGTAAGATTGCCGCCTAGGGTCAGCCCGCTCTGGACCTGAAACGCCGTCGTGTCCGACAAGCTCACGTTAAGCAACCGGTTTCCCGCTCCCACGCTGGGGGCCAATGTCACCGTACCATTAAACGCATTCCCTGAATTGGCCAGAGCCACAGAACTACCATTAACTCCGGTGATCGCGATGACCCCGGTGCCGGTTGTGATCGTAGTCCCGGTCAGCTGGGTAATATCCCCGCCAGCTTGAACTGTCAGCCCACCAACCAGACCACTGCTCATCGAGATGTTCCCGATCACCAAGGCGCCCGTATCTCGGACGGAAATATTGTTCGCCCCGGTATTGCTCAAGTTCACCGAGGTGCCAAAATCATTTCCTGAATTGCTGAGATCAATCGCATTTAACCCAGCCGTAACAGTAGTAGTCCCCGCGACCGTAATGGGGCCGGATTGTGAGGAAATTCCACTGTTAAGATTTAATGCCCCACTAACTGCTCCTGCCCCCAGAATGACCGAGTTCAGATCAGTAATAGTCACATTGTTTCCACTCGTGATCAAGACTGTGCCGAAATTGTTCACTGCATTGCTCAGGGTAATATTGTTGGCCGTGCCACCAGCCAGCGTAATCGTTCCTGGAACCACTAACGCGCCGCTTTGGGTAATTCCAGGTGCAGTCGCTCCCAGGCTCCCCGTCAAGGTCATCGCCCCCAAATCTAGCGCCGTGGTGTCCCTCACGTTGACATTAGCTAACGTTCCGCTCAAGGCCGCGAAGCTAACTGTGCTCGAAAACGTGTTAGCCTGAGTTCCGACATCAATACTGAACCCATTTGCCGCCGCAAAACTCGCCGCTCCTGTCGAATTGATTCCGACTCCGCTTTGCGTGATTCCCGCACTGGTTGAAGCCGCCGTCAAACTCGAGCTCGCCGTTACGTTGCCAAGTTCAAGCCCTGTACTCGCACTATTTCGTATCACTACCCTCGTGCCATAAGCGTTGACCATGCCAGCGAACGAATTTTGGGCATTATTCAAAATGACCGGCCCGATGGGACCACCGTTATTAGCTATAAAGGTGGCGACTCCACCCGCGACAACGCGATTACCAGCGCTACTTTGCGTAATCCCGCTACTACTTGATGTGGTCATAATCAGTATCCCTGTCCCCACCGTGATATCACCCAAGATGAGTCCGTTTTTATTTACAACAGTCACGGGCCCGGCACCATTTTCCGTGATCGTTAAAACTCCCTGAAGATTATTGTTTTGGCTTCCTAGGATAATGCCTACACCACTGCTACCTGTCAGCGTCGTGGTTCCAGCAACCGAAAGACCGCTTCCGCTTGTGATCCCCCCCGACGCCGCAGTGATGTCCAAGTTACCAGTGATTCCGCCCAACACCGTGGTGGACCCAGATGCCACATATCCGCCTGTTCCTCCGATCACCGCTGTTGCTGTGGCTCCGCTGCCACCACCTCCCCCTGTAAATGTAATCGTCGGGGTCGATGTATATCCAATTCCCGGATTCTTCACATTCAACCGCTGAATCGCCAAGGTTATCGTACCAACAGTGGCATCCTGCGCCGCCCCGCCCCCGCTCAGGCTTGCAGTCACCGTTCCAGTATAACCCGTACCAGCATTTGTGATATTGATAGACGTTACCTGCCCATAAGTGGAACTCAGGGGGTTAGAGTCCACAATCGCTACCGCGCTCGCCCCCACTCCGGTCCCCACCCCGGCCTCCGTTAGGGTGACAAGGGGTGCCGACTGATAACCCGAGCCTCCACTACTTACCGCAATCGTATTCAAACCCATCACCGTCGAAACCGAAGCGCCCAAACTACCAGAAACCGTAGCTGTAGGTGCCTGAGTCCAGCCTGACCCCGCGGCCGACAACTCCGCCGCCAACAGCCCAGCAGAACCTAAGATAATGGCCCCATTATTCACTAAGGTTAGATTCGCAATATTCCCCAGCGAACCGTCCACTTTTAATGCCGCTACCACGGGCCTCGCCCCCAATATATTCAACGTGCTGTTCAAAAGCACATCCGACCCATCCAAAACCGTTGCCAGGAAGCTGCCCGATGCCGTGATCTGTGCTAAATCCGATTGCTGCAGATCTCCACCCGCTACAAGGGTTACATTGCTGCCTGTGATTCCAGCTACACCCGCGGGTTGACCGCCCGGTTGTCCAGCACCGAAAATCCCGATCGACATCGGTCCAGCGCTTCGAAGGTATACTGTGCTAGGCGAACTTGCGGCCACTAGGTTGAAGTCATTCTCTTGGTCCAGTCGAATCGCTCCTGTGGCGCTAACCGAAATACCACCACCTGCCGCTTGAATCGTCGCTCCGGATGACTGCGCAATCCCCCCCGTCACATTTAGATAAAATGTATTGGCGAGAACTCCACTCACTCCATCCACCACCCCAATCGATACTCCACCTAGATTATCGATGAACCGAACGTTATTATTCGCACCGGCATCCGTGGCAAAGACAGAAACGTCCCCTTGAAGCGCAACCGCCCCCAAGGCCTCAGCGGCTAGCCCGCCATTTCCCACCACTTGATTGAGGAAGCTCGTAATCGTGAATGGGGCGGCCCCAGAAACAAGGTTCTGATCCTCAATCGCACCTCCTGAAATCAGATGAATATCCCCAAGTAAAGAGGACAGTCTGTTGCCCAAGGCCCCGATGTTCGCCGTGATGCTGAACTTTCCTGCGGCCGTGGCCGGATCAGTGTTGCGACCGATCTCCATTACGCTCCCCCGGATCGCCGTTCCTGCCAAAGCTGCATTCCCAATAAAGACCGTCCCAAGAGATGCGTTCAAAAATGTAGTTCCAGCGCCGATTGATGTTGTCCCTAAATTCATTTCCACTGGAGCTCCGTTCAAAGGACTGTTTTCCAAATTCGGATCAAAAGCTCCACTTCCCGCACGATTCTGAAATCCGTTTTGCCCCGTTGCGGGACGAATCACCACCCTAGCCCCCGATGGCGCAACCGCTGAACCTCCAGCCGTCGTCAATGCTCCCGTGGTGTCGATGGTGATGGTGTTTGCGGAGAAGTCCCCCGCAGAAGTCGCAACCCTTGCAACAGTATTTGCGATTTCAATCGCGTTACCCTCAAGCGTCACCTGCCCCCCATTGGTCAGAATTCCGGCCTCGGCCGCTGTAGCACCAAATTCACCCGTCAGATCATTGATCGAAAGCCCTCTGGCCGCCGCCGCCCACACACTGTTCGCCCCGCTTGTACCAGCTGCATTTTGAATCACATTGATTGCCAAGCCACTAGTCGAGTCACCTACCAAGCCTATTTCGTTGCCCACTTGGGCGTACCCATTCGAGCCATTGGACAACGCATTCGGATTCGAAGCCACGTGACCAATGTAACCCAACCCGGTCACACCGGTCGGCACCGTCTCATAAATGGAGACAGACCCACTCGCCGTGATCGAAAGTGCCCGAGCCACCACCAAACCCACCCCAGTCGATAAGAAGGGAGCCGTTGTTGTCCGAGTATACCCTTGATCCCACTGCTGCTGAATTCGCGCCACCTCACCGCCGTTCCCACCCACCAAACCCTTCTGATTCACCAAGAGGAGATCACCCGATGGGGCACCCGTCGCAGTGGCAAGTCCGAGAGCGACTGCTAAACGGTCAACCTTGTTAAAGGCCCCATCCAAAACATAGTCGGTAGTGGTGAAATCCGCAGGATTTCCCACCACGAAGAGCCCGGGAACTTGAAGCCCCGCTTGGGCCGTTTGCGCAAGCCCTCCAGAAGTCACCAAAGCCAAAGTATCAAATGAAAGATTAGAAATCAGGTCCGTCACGGTGATGCTTCCTGCATCTACTACCTGGATACCATTTTTCCAAAGCGGGTTCGTTCCAACGATCGAGCTCCCAGTAAATGGATTAACCGGACTTAGGACCGCAGGCCTGAGCTCCACATCACCAATCTGCACAGTTCCGGCAGTGATCAAGGCCAGTTCGGTTCGCAGAATGCCAAGGACATCATCCCCAATAATTGGGGTGGTATCTTTGCTTCCCAAGAGGATGGGTGTGGCAGTTCCAAGCCCGCCATTATCAACGTTCGGCCCTCGTCCGGGAAAGATTGCGACAAGACCTAAACCATCGGTGAAGTTGGGGTTGTTAGCGTTCACCGCCGCGTTGATGCTCACGTTTTGACCCTGGAGCCCAATCTGCCCCCCATAAGACCGCAATCCCCCATTCACAAAAATTTTCCCGCCAGACAGCTGATTCTGGGTTGGATCCGCGTCGTCCAACTGAGATGCCGACAGAAAGATATCCATTGGGAACTGGTTCGCGTCAGAGGAGATGTCCGCACTCACTTGGACATTGCTGAAGGTGGACGTCGTCGCGTCACTCGCGCCGCTTGCAATCAACTCCAAACGGTTGACCCCGGGATTCGTTGGAAAGAGGCCGGAAACTTCCACCGTATCATAGAGCCCATAAAGATTGAGCGGTGTCCGAACATCCACTGCGGGTTGGGTCGAATCAGAAAAGGACGAGCGAACTTGAAGTCGATTCGAGTTAACTCGTCGTAATTCCCCTTGCGTCAACTGCAGTTCACCAGGATTAGGGGTTACATCATAGTCCGCCTTGGTGGTCACGATATATGCCTGTCGCTGGTCGGTGAATGGACGAAAGAATGTCCCCGTTAAAAAAGGAACCGTACCCGCCTCGTTGACGTTCCCCGTCATGATCAGACCGTGCATCGCCAAATCTGGACGAGTGTCCGAACCGATAATCATATTATCGGCCTGGATGTTCGCGCTTCCTTTATTCCCAAAATCCGTCAGATCTGCCCCCATACCCGCAAAGAGGTGAATTCCCTCCTGCAAAGTGAATCGATTAGCCTCCGTAGTAGTGATCCCCGAACCATCACCATCCTCAACCGTGATAGTAACGTTACCGCTAACCTCGATATGCCCAGGAGCAAGATTCTGGGTGAAAGTTGAAAGAAGATTATACTGGTTATCGCTAGTGATGGTCCTGGCCGTAACTCCCAAGGTCGATCCGGGAACAAAAACCGTGCCTGTGGAAGTGAGTTGAATGCCAGAAAACTCCAATCCAGCTAACGAGGTTAGCACGAGATCGCCGGTCAAATACTGCGTAGTTCCAGTTACCCCTTCACCTACCAAACGAATCCCAGGAATGAACACATCGTTCGTCGTGCCTGAAGGATTAAAATTAACAAAGAAAACCTGAAAGCCATCCTCATCCAGATAGGCAAGATCCGCAGCCAAAAGCAGATTCGCCGCCAGAGTGGTAATGTTATTTGCTGATGCGTCCGGGGCTGCACCTCCACCAGCACCCGTTGCAGTATCCAAAATAAAATTCGCATCCCCAAGAAGTCCTAAATTTGATCCAATAATAGCACCATCAATAGTAGTGTCTTGAGTGACATTAGCCCTAATTGAGTCAGCCGAAAGACCGCCTTGGAGGACGATCGATCCGCCAGTAAAGGGAAACAGCGGATCCTCCCCGGGTCGAAGTGTGCGTATAGCCCCATCCAATAAAAGCCCCAAAGGCGCCCCTGCTACAACAACCCCCATGCCAGCAGTTTGCCCAATAGCAAAACCGCTTTCTTCCGCAAAACGAATGTTGGCAGATCTAGCTGCGGTTCCAGCAGCATTAAGAGTCTGCAAACTGATCGTGCCAACCGCATTTTCTGCGTTGGTCAAAATAATGTCTTGGCCGGTCGCGTTGACAGTCACCGCACAAAAGTTACCTCCACTCATATTAATTCTAGCCGTCTGGGTGATGGGGCCAGTGGAGGTTAGATTAACCGTTCCCGCGGAGATGATTCCGATCGCGGTGGTCGCGGGTATAGTTGTTCCAGTGTCGGTTGCACTTGTATAACCCGTCACAGAACCTGCGGTAACAGTAGAAATAACTAAGCCAGTAGCACCATTAAAGCCTCCGGTGTCTCGAAAGGAAACAACCCCTGAAAGGCCGCGGGCAGCAATGCTATCAACAACATTGGCCCCATTCAAAAGGGTTCCATTTCCTAGACCATTTAGCAGAAGACTTCCGACACTGATTACCCCTGCCGTACCCTGAGTCGCTGCACCTGCGCTACTGCTATAAAGCTCCAGCACTCCGTTATCCGAGCCAGATATAGTTCCATTGATCACAATTCCAGCATTAGCCCTCAATCTAAGTGTATTCCCACTTGTCCAAAGGATCCCTACACCTGTATTAACTGTAATATTACCTGGTTGGGTTCCGACTGGCTCAGTTGTGACTGCGACACTCGCCGTACCAAGCAATCCGCTGACAGTGGCTGCGCTAAGTTGAGCCGTATTCGCGGTAGTATACCAAATATTCCCCGTTGCCGCCGCAGGTCCCAAATTACTCATGTTGGCTGTAGTTGCAGCAGTGATGGTGACATTCGCCGGATCAAGCAGCCATTGGCCCGGATTGCCAAGAGGAGCATAAGTGTTGCCAGCTCCAAAAGCCTGCAAGTTGATCTTTGAAGAGGTTTCCACAAATCCACCATCGCCCCCCTGCGTCCCAGCCTGTCCGGAAATGTAGCCGTAGAATCCCGTGTACTCATCCGACCAAAGAATCACTCTGCCACCATCTCCATTGACGGTCGCATCGGCTAAGATTTTCGCATTGGGTGCCAACACCACCGCCTTCGCGTTCGGTACTTCAGGGTTCTTGCCTAGATAATCCCCACCCACCAATACCTGTCCACCACCCGCTCCACCGCTCGCGTCCACCTTGGCACTTTCAAGCAAACCCACTCTCTCACCCAACAGTTGCACTTTTCCGCCCTTCGCACTTTCTGACGCTCCCACCACGCTAATCTCACCCCGTAGGATCGTGGTGTCAGCGGCCCGCAACTTAACCGTTCCACCCCCATCCTTGCCCGCAGCCGTGATGATCGATCCGGGGTTGGAGGTCACATTCTTAGCCGTCATCATGATCGATCCACCGGTTTCTTTTTGCCCGTCCAAACTCCTCTGCAACGCCGCCACCACTCCGGTGTTGAGAATGTCACCCTCCCCACCCGTCAACGTCACGCTGCCATCCCCGTTCTCCACCAATCCCGTCGCCTCAATTACTCCCGTGTTCTTAATCGCCATCGGCAAGTAACTCCCCTTCGCCTCCAACACCGCATTCGCCGCCTGAATCACCCCCTCATTCACAATTTCAGCAGAACCCTTTGTCTTCTGTCCTCCGTCTTCCTCCATGGGCTTCTCCGCCGCCATCAACCTCACCTTAAAATTCCCCTGACCCACCGCCTGCAGTGATACCTCCGTGCCACTCACCATCCCCACTGTCCCATCCTTCGCCATCAGCTGTCCTTCGTTCCGCACCTCCTTGGCGATAAGAAATACGTCTCCCTCCCTAGCGGTGATGTTTCCTTCATTGACCACCGACGCGTCTGAGTTGCCCTTAAAGTTTAACTGCCCACCCTTCATGAACTCTTCCGTATTAATGTCGTGGGTGCTCGCCACAAAAGAAGCGGTGTTCACCACCCCGCCTGCTCCCACCAAAACCCCGCCTGGATTGATCAGATAAACATTTCCGTTTGCCTGCAAGGTTCCATAGATCGCCGAAGGATTTGCGGTGACCACTCGGTTCAACACCGCCGAACTCGAACTGGGCTGTACAAACTTCGTCAGTTCTCCATTTGCAATCGAGAAACTATTCCAGTTGATCACCGCTCGGTCGGTCTGCTGCTTCACAATCAGCGTCGCCGCATCAGGCCGGTTAAACCCCGCCGCCCCCCCCACCACCGCCTCCCCCTGTGGATTCGCCCTTAAAGTCGCAGGAACCATGCTCATCCACAGCATCG
>Ga0214919_10007387_pt1 | contig 14835 bp, 24 predicted proteins | sample LL1503_MetaG_FD_177994 | JGI IMG/M metagenome (GOLD analysis project Ga0214919, IMG submission 177994) | Freshwater microbial communities from Lake Lanier, Atlanta, Georgia, United States - LL-1503 | ecosystem: Environmental > Aquatic > Freshwater > Lake | place: USA: Georgia | collected... | reverse complement strand
AGTGGATCAAGTGGATCTTCAGGAACATCAGGTGTTAGTGGATCAAGTGGATCTTCAGGAACATCAGGTGTTAGTGGATCTTCAGGAACATCAGGTGTCAATGGATCTTCCGGAACATCAGGTGTCAGTGGATCAAGTGGATCTTCAGGAACATCAGGTGTTAGTGGATCAAGTGGATCTTCAGGAACATCAGGTGTTAGTGGATCTTCAGGAACATCAGGTGTCAATGGATCTTCCGGAACATCAGGTGTCAATGGATCTTCCGGAACATCAGGTGTCAATGGATCTTCCGGAACATCAGGTGTCAGTGGATCAAGTGGGTCATCAGGAACAAGTGGTAGTTCAGGAAGTAGCGGAACATCAGGATCAAGCGGTTCATCCGGTAGCTCTGGAACAAGTGGATCATCAGGCTCAAGTGGTTCATCCGGTACTTCAGGTGTCAGTGGCTCAAGTGGTTCATCCGGTACTTCAGGTAATAACGGATCTTCCGGTACTTCAGGTAATAACGGATCTTCAGGTAGTTCAGGAACAAGTGGCTCATCCGGATCTAGTGGTTCATCCGGTACTTCAGGTGTCAGTGGCTCAAGTGGTTCATCCGGTACTTCAGGTAATAACGGATCTTCCGGTACTTCAGGTAATAACGGATCTTCAGGTACTTCAGGTATTAGTGGATCAAGTGGATCTTCCGGTACTAGTGGGTCAAGTGGATCTTCCGGTAGTGATGGATCAAGTGGTTCATCTGGTACTTCAGGTAATAACGGATCTTCCGGTACTTCAGGTAATAACGGATCTTCCGGTACTTCAGGATCTAGTGGTTCATCCGGTATTAACGGCGCGGGACCAAGTACAGCAGCAGCCTTTGCTGCTCTTTGGGGACTACCTGGTTACGCTCCCCCATTTGGTCAACAGTTTCCTGAGGGCCTTAATTGTGTTTTGGTTGATCAAAACGGAACTCCTGTAGGTCCACCATATCAATATGGTATTTGGGTATTTGAATATATTAACGGAGCCGGTTCAGAACCAAAAGATGATGGATGTTTTATTCTTAAAATATGTTGTCGAGTTTAATAATAAGTTTCAATGTGATTATATATTCATAAAAAGTGTCTGAATAAAAAAACCCACTTAATAGTGGGTTTTTGTACAAGAGGATGGATTCGCACCAACACGATTTAGTTACCTATCAATCAACCTCGTTAAGAGGTCACGTCTACTAATTACATTCCGCTAGCAAAATGTTTATTTCCGCCACTCTTGTGTGCGGAGGCTCAGGGATTCGAACCCCGGTTACCCTTACGAGTAAAGCAGTTTTCAAGACTGCCGCATTCGACCGCTCTGCCAAACCTCCGTTAGAAATTTATAATTAATCCAAAGAAAAACAATGGAACATAACCGCTTGTGTTATATCTAACCTCTGTTAGATTGTTGTATCTGTTCGGATAAATAAAATTATTTTTCTCAACTAATTTAATATTAGAAAGATTATTATATCTACCCTCATAGATATTATGATCATCAAAATTCATAATTAAGTTTGAGATATCATTATATCTACCACGATATACATTGTTACCATATACAGAATATAAAACATCATTAATATTTGTAAAGCGACCTTTGTAAAGATACTTACCATCAAAAGTATAAAGAATATCGTTTACATTAGTAAATCGACCTTTATATAGATGTGTGCCATCCCAAGTATAAAGAATATCAGATGTATTTTTGAATCGTCCGTTGTAGATATAAGTTTGTGCCATGATGTAGTGATTTGATATACAAATATACAACAAAGTAAACAATAAAACAAATTTATTTATAAGGTTCTTCATCGACATCAGAGACAATATTTTTTCTAAAAAAGTTAGATAATTTTGACTTTGGGTATTTTTTAAGTGTGAAACTTGCTAAAGCAAAAGTTAAAAATAAAAATAAAGCTAATGATAAGCTAAAAATTATATAGTATAAAAACCAAATCATTATTTAATTTTATAAATTTTATAAGGTGCCAATAGTGTCAATTTAGAACCATCTGAATTATAATACCAAATAGAATCTTCATTCTGACCATAAATTGTATCTGTATAAGCAATGGCTGGTCGTAGTGACTTACTAGTGTCTTCTTTTGGAAGATAAGTATAGGGTTTAGGATTAGTAGCCATTATATTTCCTTCAATTTTATATTTGTAATCTTTTCCTTTACAAGAAAAAAGAACTATAGTTAAAAGTAAAAATGTGATTTTTGATAAGGTTTTCATATTAATTATTTTTAAATTTTATCATATTTTCAGCAATAGCATCAACATTCTTTGAGTCTAAATAACCCATTTTATTACATATTTCCATAATAAACTCTTTAGATGGTCTACCATAGAAAGTTCCCAAAACAACACCTGTCTTGGTGTGTCTAAGTAAAGTAACATTTCCACTTGAATCTGCGGGTGTTGATGTAATAATAAAATTACAACAAAACTCATTATCAGACTTCATATTAACAAAATGTGTCGTGTCTGATGCGTTTTTATACTTATACTCGATGGTGATTATTGGTGTTTCTGCTTTAACTATTTGAAACCCTAAGATTAGTAATGCTATTAATATTATTTTTTTCATACTACAAATATAATTAATTTTTTTCTAAATTAAAAATTATTTACTGAACTAATTATCAAATCCACTTCTTCATTAGTTAAAAAAGGGTGAATTGGTAGTGAAACAATTTTATCAGCCCACTCATCAGTTATCTTACTTGAGTAAACAATATCCATAGAACTATCAAATATTTTTGTTTTATGAATTGGAATAGGATAGTGAATAATTGTTGTAACGCCATTAGAAGCCATATGTTTTTCAAAAGCTGTTCTGTCTTCAACTCTAACACAGAAAATATGATAAGAGTGTAAAGTACAGTCATCTGATTTCTTAGGTAGAATAACTTTATCATTATTCATCTCACTTAGAAATCTACTAACAATTTGATTCTTAGTCATTGTCCAAGAGTGTAAATGTTTTAACTTTTCAGAAAGAACTATCGCTTGTATTGAGTCTAATCTATGATTGTGACCAATCTCATCATAATGATACTTAACACTAGAACCATAGTTTCTAATAGACCTAAGTCTTTTGTTTAAATCTTCTGAGTTTGTTGTAATAATACCAGCATCACCTGCTGCTCCTAAATTTTTACCAGGATATAAAGAGTAAACAGCCATATCACCATACGAGCCTAAATGATTACCTTTATATCTTGTTTCATGTGATTGTGAACAATCTTCTAAAACACCGAAGTTATATTTCTTAGACAGTTCAACAATTTTATCCATATCGCAAGAATGACCATATAAATGAACAGGAATAACTACTACTTTACCATAAACATTTCTCCACTTCTCTAAAAAAGATTCTAAACTGATTACATCAATTGTAAAATATTCATCTTGATCAATTAAAGCAATCTTTGGATTGTCTGATGGTAAATTTTTAACAGCTAAGTAATCGGCGACAAATGTATTTGCTGGTATAATAACTAAATCATTTGATTTTAAATCATAAGTTTGTAAAGCTAACTTCAATCCATCTGTTCCATTTGATACACCAATAGCAAATTTACTATTAAAGTATTCAGCAAACTGTTGTTCAAATTCTGTTACTGATTTACCATTTATGTAGGAACCTTCGTGTCCTAATTTATCTATTTTTTCGAGAACTGATTCTCTAATTGTTTGCCATTGTTTACCCAAGTCGTTAAATTGCATGATCTAAGTTGTTTGTTATTTTTAATGTTATATTTTTATTCTCAATAAAGTTATCAGATTTAAAAAAGTAATCCATAGCTAAATGTAAAGGTGATTTAGTATTGGATAAATCTTCTAAACCTTTACTACTAACTATTGTTTTTTTCACATCATCAAATACAATAATCTCATCATCTTCAGTTATAAATAAAGCAACTCTATTTTTAGTTTTGTGTTGCCAAGATGAATTAATAATAACTTGTAATCCATCTTTATAATACCAACTAATGTTTGATCCAAATTCTTCATTTGACTTAATTGAAAATTCATTCCAAGTAAAATCAAAACTATCTAATCCAAATATGTAATAAAGAATTGATAAATCATGTGAAGATAAATCTGGTATAGAACCACAATCGTGTCTAACCGGACCATCATTAGTTCTGTTAAGAATAACTTGTTTAATTTTCTTTTTTGATACAATATTTTTAACTCTATCAATACAAGGATTAAAAGTATAAACCCAATCAACAAACAACATATTATTATTTTTATCCATCAATGAATAAATATTATCTGCTTCTTTAAGAGTTAAAGTAAGAGGCTTCTCACACCAAATTCTTTTGTTTTTATATTGACCAATTTTACTTAGAACATCGTGATGTGAAGTAAACGGTGTTATAACAAAATAATAATCATATGTATCATCTAACTCATGAAAGTTATCTAAAACAATATCAATTATTTTAACATCATCATATCCTAATGACATTAAGTTTTTGTGTATAATCTTACCCCAATATCCATAACCTATTAAACAAATTTTCATAATTGTTTTTTAATTTTTGCTGGGTTACCATAAGCAACGCAGTTATCAGGTATATCTTTCGTTACAACAGAACCCGCTCCAATAATAACATTGTTACCAATCTTAACTGGTAGAATCGTTGAGTTAGAACCTATTCTAACTCTATCACCAACTATAGTTTCTTTTAATTGCCAGTTCTCAATTAAATCAGAATCAAATGTATCATTTGTAAACATAACACCGTGTCCGATAAATGTATTTTTTCCAATCGTTATTCCTGAACAAATAAATGAGTGTGAACTTACAATAGAGTTCTCACCAATAGTAACATCTTTTTGTATTTCTACAAATGGTCCTATTTTAACATTATCACCAATAGTACAACCATATAAGTTTGCCGGTTCTACAATTGAAACATTTTGCCCTAGTTTTATATTTTTAATTCCCGACATATTTTAAGTGTATTTTTTCTTCGTGTATTAAGATATCATTTTCATATGCTTTAATTAAAAAACTATTAAAATTATCATCTGGTTTGTATGAGGGTGCCATAAAATAGTTTATATTTTTATCTATACCAATATGTGTTTTATAGATTAAAAAATTACCCTCACTATTATAAAATTCAAATAAAAGATTCATACTTCTTTGAACCTTTGTTATTTTAAATGCTCCGTCATATCTTGTGTAGTTTAGTGTGAAGTCATGAGAAAATATTGATAAATTCTCATGTAAACAAGGTATTTCAATACCTCTTCCTTTATGGAAATCCTCATTAAATTCTAGTTTATTTTTTTCTTCATTCCAATTATAGGCACATCTTAAATCAACTGGAGTGCTTCCATCATGACCACAGTATCTAAATCTTTGATATTTGATTTTATCTTTAGACCTAATATCACTACTCAACCAAGAGTAGTGTTTTATATGAGCTACATTTTTTGGTATCTCTATACCATTTGCTAATGATAAAGGTAATCCGTCATTATATGTAAATTGGTTATCAAAATAAAAAGAATTCATACCACCATGTCTATCAGTTCTTATAATTCTTTCGTGTGTATAGTCTTGAAATAAATTCTCATCTATCGTTAGATTTTTAAAATTAACAGAATACCAATCATTCTCAGGGTTATTTTTTATGAAATCTAAAATATTTAATATTTGGTCTTTTGTGTAACACTCATCACCATCTAAAATCCATATTATATCACATTTTTGTTTATTAAGAAGATTTAAACAAAGATTTCTACTCTCATCCTCTCCTAGTAAATTTTTACCTTTTGTTGTTATCAAGAAGTCAATATCATACTCAGATAACATTTTAAGAGTTTCTTTATTTCTAAATGGTATACCTAGTGTATAATAGTCAAAAAACATACCACTATTAGCTGCTATTACAATCTCATTATCTTCTTTTAAATCAAACCAAGGATTTAAACAATCCTCTATATAATCATCACAATTATATACTGTTAATAATACTCCTATCTTCATATATTTTTATTTTATTCTTTCCAAAAGTTTACTGTTCTTAAATCGCCATTACTTAAATATAAAACAAAACTTCTAAAACCTAATCGATTCATTCTATTAATAAAGTTTTCTTGGAAATCATCAAAGTATTCATTTAGTTTATGAAACTCACAAGACAAACATCTAAGTGATTGTAAATTCTCATCAGTGATTGCGGTCAAAACATCAACTTCACCACCTTCAATATCCATTTTCATAAAATCAATTTTATCTGATACTTGACCAAACAATTCATTAATATTAATCATATATGCCTTCTCTTGGTGTATAATATTTCTATTATTAACTGCTTCATCTTTAGATGAGCCACCACCGATATGAGTATAATCTGTGTGAATTTTAAAATCTATCCATTTATTTTGAGCACCAACAGCCATTTTATAAACTAATGTTTTAGGTCCTCTGTTTTTAATTAAGCAATTAAATGTTGGTGTTAGTGGTTCAAATGATATAACTTTAGAAGCACCTCTGAATTCGGCTCGATGCGCAAATATACCTACATTAGCACCAATGTCTAAAACAACATCACCTTCTTTTATAAAACAACCATACCTTTCATAGTCACAGCCATTATCATCGTAAACAAAGTTTGTGAACATTTCATGCCACATGTAATTGTTTCCATCAAACTCACCTGAATAATATCTATCCATAGTAAAGTTTTCATTTTCTTTTGCTAAATCTCTAAGAACTTCATTACCTTCTTTGTCTAAAGTCCATATTTTTTTATGTTTCATACTTTATATTTTTTTTCAATTATTATTTTATATTATCACCTGCGATATAATGACCACTCACTAAATTCCACTCTGTTTTTCTTAGTATTTATATGTTATAAAATTTTTCTATCTGTTCCATTACAGATTCTGGTGTGATTGCTTTAGTACAGATAAATCTTTTTACTTCATCATTTCTATAGACAGGACACCACAGCCAATCACTAGCATCAAATGTATATTTATGAAAACAACCATGACAAACACTTTCTTCATATATTCTTAAAGTTCTATCATCAATATACTCGTGGTCTTTAGATGTAACATTTGATATGATAACTGTTGGTTTTTTAACTGCTTGTGCTACCCAACTTAATCCGCTACTTAATCCTATAAACATTTCACAGTGATATAAATAGTTTATTGTATCTTCTAATGATAAACCATTTTTCTTAACGGCTTTACTAGGAGCTTCATTAAAATAACTTTTAATTCCAAAAGAAAAATCTTTATCTATACAAACAGGTGTTAATCCTTTCTTTCTAAGCATTTTACAAAGTTCATCCCAACCACCTGGATGATTCCAATATTTAGCCTGTGTTGTGCTTTGTACAGCAATACAAACATATTTACTTTGTATCGGTCTTTCTTTTTTAAATAAGTCAATATTAAGTTCAATACCTTCTGTTGTTATTCCAAAGTCTTGAGCATATCCCTCTAATAAAGGAACTTCAAATTTATAAGTTGTTAATATTTTTTCTGTATAAACTTTATCATTAATAATCCAAATACCGTCGGTAGGTAAGTATTGAACATTTGTATTTTTCTTATTATGTATATCTAAATTTGGATAAGATTTTTTGAATAAATCTGAAAAGTTTGATAAAACCGTTACTTCTTTACCTGTTTCTTTTCTCCACTTTTCTATCACTGCCATTGCTCCAATTGTATCACCTAAAGCATTACTTTTAATCTCAACAAGTGTTTTTGGTTCTATGTCTGTTAATTTTGGCTTTATATCAACTGGATTAATTGATTGATTAAAAGACCAAACTTTTTTAACTAAATCAGAAACTGGGGAAAATGATGGATTACATTCAAATGACGACTTTTTCTCAAGACAAGTTGCTATAAGAGTAACTGATTGTATATGACCCCAATCTCTAAGTGAATACTTTAAGTTAGAGGCGCAATGTAAGCCACAACTACCCGCCACATGTGAGTATTTATAACCTTGACTACCAAGTCTATATGGGGCTCTATACTCAGGTTTAATAGAACTACCTAATTGTATAATATGAGTATCTGTTGTGCCTGCTAAGTGTAAGACACCAGAATCCATTGTTATTACACAAGTTGACTTATTCAAAATATGCCAAGATTGGTCTAATGTGGTTTTATTTGCTAGGTCTAAACCATTTTTAATATCTAAATTAAATACCGGTTTTAATGTTGTTCCACTAAAATCAGATTCTTCACGAGCATCTTTACCAATACTAATGACAGGTATACCCGCATCTTCTAAAGATATACATAAGGCTTGCCAATTATATTTACTCCAAGTTCTAGAACTCCAAGATTGAGCAGGATGTATAACAACATATCTTTCTGGTAGATTAAACTCAGATAAACAAGACTCATCACTTTTTGGAAAGTATTCACAAGTTAACTCATTTGGTGTTAACATAAATCCTAAATCCTTGGCATGAAACTGTCTGATATCACACATAGCGTGCTTAAATTCCACACCACGAGAATCTTGTTTACCTAACAAAAAGAATGTTTTGTGAAGGTCATATTTTTCAGACAGTTGTTCTTCAGTGTAATCATCAAATCTAAGACTTTCATCAACATAAGGACAATTATCAAAAAGATATGGATGTGTTGATATAACTGTTATTGGAGACTGATATATCTCTGATAACTTTTTAATAGTTGGTGTGGCACATATAAGATCACCCATTGCGTGAGCGGATGAATAAAAAGCTTGCTTCTTCATTTAGCTATTTTTGAATTTATAGTTATATGTTATTATAGATGAAATGTTATTAAATTAGTTAATAATTTTAAAATTATCCTTATCATTCAAGAAAGGTAGTTGAGTTCTAACTTTATTTAAATCATATTTTGAAATCGTATTTGAATATATTTCTTCAATATGTGAGTTAGTATAAAGAGTTTCACCCAAAGCATTAATCAATGAACTATCTCCACTGTAATAGTTTTTAGAGTCTTCCCCAACTCTATTTACACCAATAACATAACATTGATTCTCAATTGCTCTAGCTGTTAGTAAACTTTTCCAAGCTGACTTTCTTTTATCGGGCCAATTAGCGACATAAATTAACAAATCATAATCTTCTGAATTTCTAGACCAAACTGGAAATCTTAAATCGTAACAAATTAAAGGACATATTTTCCAACCTTTATATTCAATAATTATTTTTTCACCACCTGCCGTATAGTTTTCATTTTCACCAGCAAATGAAAATAGATGTCTTTTATCATAGTGATGAATAGAGCCGTCAGGATTGACCCAAATAAATCGGTTGAAGTATTTACTATCTTCTTCTATAATAATTGATCCACAGATAGCTGAGTTCATTTTATGAGCATTCTGTTTCATCCACTTTATAGTTTCACCATTCATATTTTCTGAAATGCCTTTGGGTGACATACTAAAACCGGTTGTAAACATTTCGGGTAGAATAATTAAATCAGTTGATTCTATCTGATTTATTTTCTCTTGATACTTTTTAAGATTTGATATTCTATCTTCCCAAATAATATCTGATTGTATTAAAGTAACATTTATCATTTATATTCCTTATAGTCCTTTTGCTCTTTAATTTCAGAGTTTGTTAGATTGTTAATTCTATCTTTCAATCTAAATCTCTTATCATTAGTATAGTATACAGCTCTTGCCAATTCTATAAATTTATCATCAAATACTTTAGTATTTTCTATAACTCTTAGTTCATCCTCGACTTCCCAAAGTTTAGTATTTACATCTACTAATTCTTTATAAGTTTCTATAATATCAACATTATTAAAGTACTTAGAAGACATACTAAGAAGTAGTTCGTATTCTTTTTCTATAAATTTTAACTTATCTGGGTTTTTTACTTTACCCTTTTTAACTTGAAGAATTGATAATTTATCAATTAACTCACCCACACTAACTGGTACATTTACCATATAATAAATTTTTTTATTATTATAGTAAGATATGTGTGAATTGTTTAAATTGAAAATGATTCACCACAACCACATGTTCTACTTGCGTTGGGATTGTTAAATGTGAAACCTTTGCCGTTAAGACCACCTGAGTAATCTAACTCTGTTCCAAATAGATAAAGAAAGCTTTTCTTATCACAAACTATCTTAACACCTTTATCTTCAAACTCTTGGTCACCTTCATTTAATTTATCATCAAATGATAAATCATAAGATAGACCAGAACAACCTCCTCCTTTAACACCAACTCTAATGAATGGATTGGTAAGGTTTTCTTCTTTCATTAATTTAGTGGCTTGTTCTTTAGCCGATTCTGTTACTGTAATCATAATTATTTATAATAAAAAAACCCCAAAAAGATGGGGTTTTTAATTTATTTTTAATTTTTAAATTATTATTTAAGTTCGTCAGAGATTTCTTTAGCGATTTGTTTTGGATCAGCATCTGGATTTTCAGCAATTTTATCAGCAATTCTTTTATTAACTGCTGCTTTTTGCTCTCTATTAAATTTTAAGTAAGATGGTAAGAAAGTACCACCAACTAAACCAATAGCACCAAGTACACCAGAAACTACTTCCCAGTTAGCCACCAATTCGTGTGTTCCATCATAATGTGATGTTTGTAGCCATTGTACAAATCCATTGTAAATGTCTGTTAAAGCAACAAAGTCAAATTCTTCGTTAACTCTTTTAACTTCTTTGTTTTCGTTGATTGAATACGATTCAAATTTTTGAATATGTTTCATAGTTTTTAATATTTTTTTATATTTTAATACCATATATATTAGTTCTAAAATGTCAAAAAACGTTTTTTTTTATATAAAACATAATTATATTGATAAATATAACATAAATGAGGACTTTAGTATTCTACTTTTTAATAATTTCATTGATTTTCACATCTTGTCAAAAAGAAGATATGATTAGTCAGTATAAAGATATCACTAAGGATTCAACGATGGTTGAAGATACATCTGGTAAAAGAATAAAATTATATGAATTTGTTGATAAGATATCAAGTAAAAAAGACCCTGTTAAAGTTCAGAAAAGAAAAAGATTAAAATTTAGAGATTTTATAAAATCAAAATTTAGAAAAGGTTAATCCTTTATTATTTTATTAATCTTATCGTTTCTTTTTATATCCTTATTATTATTTAAAAAATAACCCCAAGCAGTTATTAAACTTTCATTTTTTCTAATATTTGCTTGTTTATTGATATTTCTTTTAATGAATAAGAAAAGTATATAAACTAAGTACTTATTTATACCTATAGAATTAAAATCAAAAAATTTATCAACACCACCATTTAACTTAAACTGCCAAAAACCTGTATCAAAATTCTTTTTAATGGAAACATACTTTGTTGTATAGTATTCTTTTCTACCTTCAGTAGACCATTCACTATTCTTATTAATTATTTCTTTAATAACAAATTTTCTTAAATCTTTAAGTGTACTTTCCATAATTATTATAGTCATTCATATTTAATTTGTTTAATATATACATTTATGAAATATCTAAAGTCATATATCTTATTTGAGTCAAAATCAAATTTAAAGTTTACTAAACAACCTAAAAAGAAAGGTGCTAAAACTGAAACTTATAATGTCTCAAAAGATGGAAATGTTATTGGTCAAATTAAATGGTCTTCAAGAATGAGAGGATACGCCTTTTTACCAACTACAGACAGTAGTGATGAAATAAAAGAATTCATTAAAGACTTAATGTTGAAAAGAAAAAATACTGAAAAATAATAATATATATTGTATGAAAAAAATTAAAAGCTACAAAGAGTTTATTGATAACTCAGTAAATGAGGAAGAGGAAGGATGGAAGGACATAGCTCTTGGAACAGCTTTAGCCGCAAGTACTCTAGCACCTGGTCAATTAAAGGCTGGAAATACTGATTATACTAATAATAATCCAACTGAAATATCATATGAGGCACCTGCTGAAAAAGATAATAAATCTATTGACTGGCCTTGGTCTAAGAAAACTAAAACCATTCATACAAAAGTTACGAATCAAGAAGGGGTTGATAAATTAGTTAATAGAGGTTGGACTTTAGATTCAACTCAAGTTGATACTCTTTGGAAAGAAGTTACAATTCAGAAACCAGATACAATAGTTCACAAAGATGAAATAAGATTTGATGATAATCAATACTTTGCTTCTGGTAAATATAATCTAAATGAAGATATGGCAGATTCTATCTCTTCAGTTATTGATAATATTATATCTCAAGGTGGTATTATATCTGGAATACAAGTTGAATCATCAACTGACAAACAAGGTCTTTCAATAAGACTACAAAACGAACTTAAAGGCATTGGGTATTCTGGTGATAACACTGGTTTATCAAAAGCTAGATGTGGACAAATCACAGATTACTTAGTTGGTTTAGGAATAGATAGTTCATTAGTGACATCTAATCAAGTAGTTGAAGGTGGAACTGGTACAGTTGACGCATCTGCTAGATATGTAATTGTTAAAATAGTTTACTTAGATGAAGAAGTAGTCGCAACTCCAGGAATTGTTGAAAAGATTCCTCAGTTAAAAGAGATTCACTATCTATCAAAAGAAGTTGAAGTAACTAAACATAAAAAGAAACGTCATAAAAAACATCACGTTAGACACAAAAAAGCAAAAATTAAAAAATATAGTAATATAACTAAATGCTTTGAATTTTAACAAAAAAGCCTCTCGATTGAGAGGCTTTTTTTATTTTATAGTAGTGAATACCATAGTAGATTTAATATCGTAATGGGTCCAGATTTTAACACCCGTACTGCTAATAGTAGATTTAGTACTTACACCAGCAAATTTATATTTAGAATTGATTAATATTTTATTATGCTCAAAGCTACTTTTCCAAGCATCTACAATTAACTTAGCCAAGTTATCTAAGTACATATCATTATCTACTTTCAAGTTAGTATTAACTGCGTTACAAACTTCAGCGATACTCGATCTTTCATTACCACCAAAGTAGATGTATCTTTTGTTTGGAGTTTCAAATCCAGTATTTTTTTGACTGTGACCAACAATACTATCATTTTTGAATAAGTAACTAGCTTGATTATCAGCGGCTAAGTAACAAACAGTATCAAATTCAACTTTATTCAAACCCAAAGAGATTCTGTATTCGTTTACTTTAACAAGTACTAAACTATCTAACTTACTTTGAGCACTCACAAAAGTGGTGATGAATAAAGCAATTATTGTGATTAAGTTTTTCATATATCAAAGATAATAATTAATTTTTTTATTTACAACTTTGGTTTACTTTTTTGTTTTAATTTAAGATTGTATTCTTCGTGGTCTGTTAAGCCAGTGTAAGGAGTAACTTTCAAAACTTCTTCTTTACCTTGAAAAGGTCTTTCAGTATATTCCTCATCAAGATCTTGTTCAATTGTACTCACAGGTACTGTTTTAGTTACAACAGTTTTTACTTTTGTGACTACTGTATCAACTTTACTTACTGTTTGAGAAAATCCAAAAAGTGGTAAGAAGAATAAAAATGCGATAGTGGTTATTTTTTTCATATATCAAAGATAAGGAATTTTTATTAATCATCAAAATTATTTTCATCATTATCATTTAAAATATCTTCATAAATTTGAAACTCTTCTAATCGATAAAGTAATTTTTCAACTTCTGATAACTTATCAAACTTTTCCCAATTTCTATTTCTACGAGCATAAAATATTTGCTCCTGAGTTAATCTCTCAGAAATCATTTTCAAATTGTAATATAAAATTTCTTTATTCATAATTTTTTTATATATTTGGAAACTTAAATTCCTAAAAACTATATAAATTATATGAAAAAGACACTTAAAAGATTTGAGAAATGGTTCGACCTACATATAGGTTGGTTCTTTATTAATGGCTATAAGCAAGAAGCTTGGCGAGAACGTCTTAAAGAAAAATATCCTGAAGAATATAAAGCCTCTAAATAAGAGGCTTTTTTATTTTAACTTGTGCCAGAATTTCTCAGGTAAGTGTATATTTTCAACATCAACGGCTTTTATAAAAAGTGGTGCTACATCTTTAGGTTTCAAACCAGCCAATCCGCAACCAACTTCAGTAACTAAAAATATTAAATCTTTTCTAGATTTAGCGAATTCAATAAAGTCATCTACAAATGGTTTTATCTCATCAATGGTTAATGTTCTTCTAATAGAAGCGTCTTTTGTAGGTATGCCATAAGTTCTACCTTGTAGACCTGCGGCTTGACCCCACTTGGCTCCCCAACCTAAAGCAGTCTTAGCCGCTCCTTTACCGTGACGACCTGATAGATTTGATCCAAAAACAAATATCTGTTCTTGTTCAAGTTTTTTAATTTCATCTGGAGTTGTTCTCATATTATTTTAATATTAAGTAATATACTATTTGTTTTTTCTAATCAAAAATTAAATATATAGGTAATACACGAAACATAGATGAATAAAAGGACATGAACGAAATTAAAATAACTCACCTAAAACCTAACTCTCAAAAAACTGAGACTTGGATAGCTATGATTGAAAATGAAATAGTTGGTCATATCTTTATGGAAAAAGAAGTTGGTAACAAAATTAAATTCTTAGATGCCTGGGTACATGATGATCACAGACGAAAAGGTATATTTAGAATGTTATGGGACACAAGATGGAATTATGTTTCAGAACAATATTCAGGTTATCTTGTTTATGCTTGGTGTAAGGAAAATTCTCTTCCTCTCCTTAAAGAAAAAGGTTTTGAAACTGGTGAGATATGTACTTATGTTGAGAAGATTATTTAATCTTCTTATTCTTGTCCGA
>Ga0214919_10007385_pt1 | contig 14835 bp, 14 predicted proteins | sample LL1503_MetaG_FD_177994 | JGI IMG/M metagenome (GOLD analysis project Ga0214919, IMG submission 177994) | Freshwater microbial communities from Lake Lanier, Atlanta, Georgia, United States - LL-1503 | ecosystem: Environmental > Aquatic > Freshwater > Lake | place: USA: Georgia | collected... | reverse complement strand
TCGTCGATACTCAGTCGATTGGTCGAAGATCAACAACGAGCTCGGATACAAACCAACCAAATCTTTGGAATCCAATATTACTGAAATAGCCGATTGGTATCGCTCTCACGAATCTTGGTGGCGACCATTGAAAGTCAAGAAGTAGAAAATGTGGTTAGTTGTTGGTGCTAACGGCCAACTCGGCCAATGCATGACAGAACTTCTTGAAGATAAAGCCATTGCTTACGTCGCAATGGGTCACCACGAATTAGATATCACAGATTCTGTTGCGGTTGAAAGAGTCTTTGAAGATTTGAAGCCAACAATTGTTCTTAATGCGGCCGCTTGGACTGCAGTAGATGACGCTGAAGAACTTGAAGCGGACGCATTTCGTGTTAACGCTCTCGGGCCAGCCAATCTTGCAGCATCATCGTCCTCGATTGGTGCGAGACTGATTCACATCTCAACGGACTATGTATTTGAAGGACAAGCAACTACTCCATACACAGTCAACTCGCCGACTGAGCCGATGACTGCGTATGGGCGTACAAAACTGGCTGGGGAAAAGGCTGTACTTGAATCTGGCGGTGACAATAACTGTGTTGTCCGCACTGCTTGGTTATATAGCGAGCACGGAAAAAACTTTGCAAAAACGATGACCATTCGAGCACTACGTGGGGAACCTGTTCGCGTAGTCAATGATCAACTTGGTCAACCAACATCGGCTCACGACGTAGCGCAGTTGATCTGGAGTATTTCTCAGCTGGAAAAGATGCCATCAATTGCCCACGGAACCAACACTGGTCAGGCAACATGGTTTCAGTTTGCACAAGAGATCTACACACAACTTGGTGCGGACCCTACACTTGTGAGCCAAGTGGACACTTCCGCATTTCCAACTGTTGCGAAACGCCCGGCCTATTCAGTGCTCGACCACACAGATTTCAAATTATGGGGCTTGCAACCAATGCAAAAATGGAAAAAAGGATTAACTGATTCAATCAACCGAATTCGTTCTGCAGTTCAGAAGGAAGCATCATTATGAAATTATCGAAGACAAATATTGACGGAGCCTGGCTCATAGATCCAGTTCGATACGGTGATGAACGGGGATGGTTTCAAGAGTGGTTTAAGAAGTCTGAGGTAGAGAATCAAATTGGATTTTCTTTTGAAACAGTTCAATTAAATATTTCTCATTCGAAACAGGGTGTGGTCCGAGGGATTCACTACAGTATTGCCACAAAAGGCCAGGCAAAACTTGTGACAGTGCTGTCAGGCGAGATTGATGACTATGTGATTGATATCCGGCCCGGATCTCCAACCTTTGGTAAATGGGAGCGGTTACGTCTCTCTTCAAACGTTGGAAATTCAATTCTCTTAGGACCAAACCTGGCACATGCGTTTCAATGTGTAAGCGATGAGGCAACCGTTTGTTATGCAGTATCCGCCGAATTTAACCCCGAAGCAGAAAAAGCGATCAACCCACTGTGCCCCACTCTCAATATTGAGTGGAATAACAACTTCCCAATTTTGTTATCGCCCAAGGACGCAACTGCTCCAAACCTGGATGAACAGAAAGCTGCTGGCGTCTTGCCCCGTTTATAGACGTCCTTCGTAGAATCGTACGCTAGTGCAGGCTATGAGCCGTCAAACTTGAATTGCTCTGTGTCTGCAAAGACAAGTTTGATACATGAGCCAGTGCAATTCTTGTTCTCAACTAACAAAGCGGATTTAACTCCAATTTGTTTAAATTTATCGCCGCGACCAAGCACCCAATCAAGCCAATTAGTGAGTTCAGGGCGTTCTCTTGGGTCAACGATTGTATAAACCAACTGAGTTCGTCCGTCTAACTTCTCATGAACATATTCAAGGACTTGATTAGAAAGTCTTATCGGTTGTTCATAGTCGGGTAAGAACTTAAGACAGGTGACACTATAGAGAAGAAAACAAGTGAGAATAACAGTTCGCCATTTTTTAGATTTCGATACAGCAATCCCAAATATCAGCAAGAAAACTTCTGGACCAAACAACCAACGTCCCTCAATCCTGCTGATGATAGTTGAAGCAGGAATTATCAAAAGCAGTCCAATAGTAAGCAGTAGTTGATAGAGAACTGTCTGTTGTTTTGACCATTGTTGCGGAGTCTCCGTCTTTGAAGCCAACGAACTGCTGCTGCTAGTGATCTTTAAAGTGACGGTGACCAGCAAAATTAGAATCAGCACCACCAGCCAGATTTTTCCCAAAGTACCTAAGGCCGGAACACGTACATAACCAGACTCGTCAAATCCAATATTTAAACCATTGCCAATTCCTACGACTGCCTTTACGCCGGCAAGAAAATGTTCCAATATCCATGTGTTAGCGGATGATCTGAGAGGAGCCTCTCCACCGCCTACCAATAAATCAGTGCGTAAAAAAAAGACTTTTATAGCGAGTATGGATCCAGAAAATACGAACCACGGGCCAAAAGGAATCCGCATGTGTTTGTTTCTCACGTTAAAGAGCGCGACCAGAAAACCAGCTGCAAGTAGGACTAGGTACCGTTCGTGGAACAAAGCGGAAATGCAAGCAAAACCTCCCGCTAAGTACCACCCACTTTTTTTCTGTCGTGCTAGAGCTGACATGAACTGACGAACAAACTGCAGTGCAAACAACAATGCGCCAAACTCCATTAATCCAAACGGGCTAATCCGTCCGTACCACGCAAATCGGGAAAATGGCAGGGCAAAGGCACAGAAAGCAATTGACCACGCAGATATTTTGTCAATCTTTTGTAACAGGACTCCGGCTGTTAGCGCTATCAGAAAAATCAAGAAGAGATTGAGTAGGAAATACCCTAGGTAATTGTCGCCAAAAAGTCTCAGTACGGGGACGGCAGTACAAACGAAAATCGGTCTCCACTTGCCCGATCCGATATCGTTCACACAACCAAGAAGCGAAGATGCGTAGCCGTCTGGACTGCGTGAAGCCATCAGCAAGAGATAATCATCTCCGGAGAAATACTTGGGTAAACCACTTAGGATTACATACATAATCCCCATCAAACTGGTTCCCAAGAACGACCCAACTAAGGCTGGGAGTCTCTTCAAGGAACTAAAAGTCGACGACACGATTACTGTTTGATTCCTTCTTTATTAGATACGAACAGTTTCTTTCGATACTCCCACGCAAGAGCAAAAATCAAGAAAGTGAAGACAACGCGGGCAATGCCTCTGGTTTTCATTGGGAGTCCAAATGTAACGACAGATCTTGTAGTTTGAATGCGTACGGCTGCTTGTACTTCACCAATCGCTGTTCGAGATTCGTCATATCCTCCACCAATGAGCACATGGTTACAAGTTGGTTGGAAATTACCTTCTCGTGTTGCAACCTCTCCATCGTTTACCTGGACTGTGAGAGTATTCAATTGGGCAGTGATATTTACCTTTGTTAAAGCCTTAGCCCTAATTACGTCAGACGCCAGAACACTCAAAACCTTCTCTGGACCACCACCATCGGGGCTTTGTACAAAAGCATTAAGTTTTCCATCGGGACTAATTTCGATTCGGAATCCCATATTCAAATCATCAGTCTGAAAAATGTTTGTATTTCGCTTCTTCAATGTTGCAATTGTGACTGTGAATTCAATCTCTATTTTTACATTGCTGTCATTGAAAGCCTTACAAAAATTCTGATTAGCTCCAAGATCAAGAGGCTCGTCTGGGATCCCCTCAAAGGAAGACCGCTTGGATTTATAGACATTTTCCGACATGCTCGTAGGAGTAAGAGGTTCTAGTATCGACACGAAAAACGAGAGCATAATCAACACAATTAATGCAACACGGCGAATGGTCGTAGATCGGTCTAACATAGATATATTCTATCTTCGTGAGCATCAAGGAAGGGAACGACACAACAATAGTTTCAAAGGTGCTCACTTATCTTGGAATTACCCTCTCATTTCAATTTCTCGGTTTTGTAACGACATTCGTATATGGCAGTTACTTCGATAGAACAGGATCATTTGCTCAGTCGTTTGTTTTTCAATCTCCAGACGAGCCACCTGCTCCCGTTGGTTTTCTTAAACCACAAGCTTTCGGGAATCATTTCTTTGGGGATTACCTTCAGGTTTATGCAGATGTCAAAACAAATGGCAACGGAGGTTGTTTCGGAGCAAGCCAGTTATTCCTATTGGTAGCCACCAAACTTCCCTACTATCTCTCACTCATATTTTTGTTGGCTACAGCCACTCTCCTTCTGTACGTGTCGGCAAGATTACTTCTGAACAAATTTGGACTTATTGAGCAGTTCGCGCTACTAATCGGCGGCTTCTTGTTCACCCAACCGGTGCTTTTCGCGATTGACAGGGGCCAGATGCACATCTTGCTCTTCACAATTTTGTTGCTTGGTCTGACTCTGTCAATCAAAGACGATGGAAACAGAACATGGGGAGCAATCCTTATTGCAGCTGCAATTTCTATGAAATTGACGCCAGTATTCTTTTTACTTCTGTTTGTGAGAAAACACTCCTGGAGAGAATTAAAAGTCAGTCTCATCTCGCTCATCGGCCTTTCGCTCATTCCCCTTGCATACTTAGATCGCGGATTTGGAGCTTGGAAGTTTGTACAAGGATTTATTGTGAGCAGCAAAGCAGAGTCGAATACTTACAGTTCTGTTGAATATTTCACGGGAAATTTGGCGTCCAACAATAGTTTCAAACTACTGAGCTACCACTTTTCACAGATGAACTTAGGCTTAGGAAATATTGGAGGCTTTGTTTATGACCATTATCTCTTGTTCGCAGGACTGCTATCTGTATTTCTCTGCTGGCTTATAATTCAAAAAAGTATCTCCCAATTTGAGTCAGTCTTACTAATGACCATTGCATCAAGTTTGCTCATACCCATCGCTGGTGGCTACACGCTGATGGTCTTCATTTTGCCAATCGTTGTTGTTCTCGCCGATAAAGATTTCGCATTCAGCCGATTAAATATCATCTATTGTTGCTATCTCGGCATAGTTCTGATGCCCAAACAAATTGACCTTCGGTTCCAAACTTTTGAGCCATATGCAATCACTGTGGGCGGCATCTTGAACCCAAGTCTGTCTCTTCTTGTAGTCCTTTTCATTTCTGGCAAATGCTTTTTCTCCGCAGATTCCCAGAATTCAGATTCAAAAACACCGCTCCCTGTATTCTGAACTTATGAGTAGCACAGGAAAGCACGACACTTCATCAAATTCGAAGATGGTCACTTACCTAGGCATTACATTACCTTTTCAGTTTTTTGGACTCATTCTGACTTTTGTTTACAGCAGTTACTTCAGTCAGTCAACTACATTTGCTGAGTCTTTTGTCTTTCGCTCCTCGGACGTCCCGCCGGTTCCTTCTGGATTTCTTAAACCACAAGCTTTCGGGAACCATTTCTTTGGGGATTACCTTTGGATATACGCAGAAATCAAAACAAGTGGCCTTGGAGGTTATTTTGGTGCAAGCCAGTTGTTTCTACTCGTCTCAACGACACTTCCTTACTATCTCTCACTTCTGTTCCTCCTAGCTACTTCCGTTTCATTTTTGTATGTGGCGGCAAGATTGCTCTTGAACGGATTGGGACTTCCTGGGCAATTGGCTCTACTCGTCGGCGCTGTCTTGTTTACTCAACCTGTTTTGCTCGCAATCGACAGAGGGCAGATACACCTCTTACTGTTTGCTCTACTACTGCTTGGTCTGACACTGTCAATCAAAGATGGTGGAAACAGAAGGTGGGGAGCAGTCCTTATCGCAGCAGCGATTTCAATAAAATTGACTCCGATATTTTTCTTACTTCTGTTTGTCAAAAAGGGAAACTGGAGAGAATTCAAAGTTGGTCTTCTCTCTCTCATCGGATTTATGATCCTTCCCCTTGCTTACTTACACAGCGGGCTAGGCGCGTGGAAATTTGTTCTTGGACTTTCTGATTCCAACAAAGTTCAGCAACGGTTGTATAACTCAGTTGAATACTTCACTGGAAACCTCGCCTACAACAATAGTTTCAAACTGCTTGGTTACCATTTTTCTCAAATGAATTCCAGCGTTGGGAGTGTTGGAAATTTTGTTTACGAGCATTACTTTTTATTGGCTGGACTACTATCAGTGTTCCTTTGTTGGCTAATAGTTCAAAAAGGTGTCTCCCAGTTTGAGTCAGTCTTGCTTATGGCCATTGCATCAAGTTTGCTTGTACCAATTGCTGGCGGTTACACACTGATGGTCTTCATTTTGCCAATCGTTGTTATTCTCGCCGATAATGATTTCAGTTTCAGCCGATTGAATATTTTCTATTGTTGCTATCTCGGCATAATGTTGATGCCGAAGCAAATAGCAATCGACTTCGGAACCTTCGAAGATTCCTCCATCACGCTGGGTGGCATCTTGAATCCAAGTCTTTCACTTGTGGTAATACTCTTCATTACTGGCAAGTGCTTTTTCGCGCGGAATGGAATCCAACCAGAAGAATCACAGGCAATAGAGACAAAAATCTAAATTGATTTCTTGCCACGCGCTTTGATAGACATTTTTAGCGATGTTCCAGTTCTATTAGTACCGACTAATCATCAAAGTCCAGCCGGAATCAACTTCGGCCGCCCGAGGACGTCGGTTTCTTCACACTCACTATTCTCATGGCAACAAATCGAGCCACCCCTCACCATGAAACCAGTCTTGATAGCCGAAGCGCCAGATGAAACAGCATTAAAGACGCTGCAAATAGGAAGTGGGCTATCGTATGTATCGTGCCCCGCGTACCTTTCAATCGACCCACGATCGCCCCTATGCAAGCGAGTTATGTCAATGAGGCATTTCAAAGTGGGCATTTGTCCGGAGATGGCCCATTCACCAGAAAGGCATCTGAGGCGCTGAGTTCACTACATGGGGGGAGCAAAGTGCTCTTAACCACGTCCTGTACTGCCGCACTCGAGCTTTCAGCACTTTTGCTTGATTTGCAGCCAGGTGACGAGGTAATTGTCCCCTCCTTTACATTTGTTTCATCAGCGAATGCTTTCGTCATAATGGGCGCAACCATCGTTTTCGCAGAAGTGGAACGAGAAACGCTCAGTATCTCTGCACGAACCGTAGAGCACCTAATTACTCGGCGCACCCGAGCCATAGTGGCTGTCAACTATGGCGGGGCACCATCAGTTACACAAGAGCTTGTAGGCCTAGCGGCTACTCACAACATAATGGTTGTTGAGGACAATGCTCATGGGCTATTCGGTTTCCATGAAGAAAAAGCTCTTGGTACTCAATCAGCTCTTAGTACTTTAAGTTTTCATGAGACAAAAAACATCACCTGCGGCGAAGGTGGGGCACTAGTCATCAACGACCCCAAGCTCATAGAACGCGCTGAGATTATTCGCGAAAAAGGAACTAACCGTACTCAGTTCTTCCGAGGGATGATTGACAAATACACTTGGGTTGAAAAAGGCTCCAGTTATCTCATGTCGGACATCAATGCAGCGGTTTTACTCTCTCAACTTGAGTTTGCGGAGACTATTCAAAAGAGACGACGCGAGGCTTTCGCCTTTTACATGGATGCTTTAAAAGAATGGTCTAAATCGATTGGTGCGACATTGCCCACGCAGTTGTTCCAAAATGACAGACCATTTCATATGTTTCCCATCCTGATGCCAGATTTGGAATCTAGAACTGAACTAATCAAACAGGCTAAGAGCCGAGATGTGTCTCTCACATTTCATTATGTCCCGCTTCATAACTCCCCTGGAGGAAAAAGATTTGGCCGCTCGATGGACAATTTTTCTAACACACAACATATTTCCGAAGTTTTACTTCGACTCCCATTATTCTCGGATATTTCGAAGGACGATACTAAGCACGTTCTAGACGTTGTAGAGAATTTCTCTTAGGTCCCGGTTTGATTATTGGGAGAGAATTTCCCAATCCAGTTTCAGAGCAAGTTTCTCGAGTCTTTTGACTCTTGGCACAACTATCGCTCGAGATGCCGAACGCAGAATAAAGCGATCAGTCCAAGAGTCTCCAATCGCGACTGTAGAAGCATGCTGATCGGCAAATTTGAGCTTTGAACGGCCATACGGATGCCGCGTGATAATCACTCCGTAAGACACTGTCATGCCAATTACAGCATCAAAGTCTTCAATAACATATTTAGTGAGAAAGGCTTCTACTAATTCCTGTGGGCAACCAGTTAGTAGAATTCTTTTTGCTCCTTGATCTTTTCGAATGCGTTCAAGTAGCAACTCATTGAGAACTATCTCCGAGCTGATGTAACACAGAAAATCTTCAATTAAGGTCCTTAGCTCGGGTTGAGTAAGTCCCCACGACCATGCTCTAACTAATTGACCCCGATCAAGTCTCCTCAATAGAAAATTAAAGGGGGCACCTAGAGTGCGCAGAATGAGTGAAAATCGTTTTACCCTGCGATATGAATAAACCCAAGTTGAAAATCGAGCACCCAGGTCCAAATTAATCAAGGTTCCGTCGAAATCTACAATCCATGTATATGAAGAAGTGAGATCCATGTGGCTTTCACAAGCACTAACTAGAGAGCAAATTCTGAGCGACCATGGACTCGACAACCTTGAACTTCTTATAGTCGCTTGACTTATGTATTAAGTTCTCGTCCAGGACAATTTCAATTTTCATCTCCTCGCCAAAATCACGCCTAAATAGGCGCATAATTTCAGATGAAACTGCATCCGACCACTGAGAATCCGGGGTGATGTAAATCTGTAATGACGATTGGTCCCTCTGAACCACTTGAAAACGTCGTATGCCCTTCAAATGGGTCAAGTTCTGTTTCACCGCATGCGACGAAACTACTTTCCCATCCAGCCGAACGATGAAATCAAGATATTTTCCGTGAATTCGTTCGACTGTTGAGAATGGAATGCCCGATGTTGATTGTCGATCTCCTGCTGTCACTACATCTCCAATTTGGTAGCGAATAATAGGAGTCGTGAAGTTCAATAGGCCTGTAAGCACTAGGTCTTCATCGCCGCTCTCAAGTCGATTGTTTGATTTTGTCTCCACAAACACCGCGTCATCATTGACGTGATACTTCCCTTGTGAATTCTTTGTCTGGAATGCGACGACTCCGACTTCAGTCGTTGCATAGAAATCAATGGCTTGTGTCCTAAAAACACTTTCTATGAAAAGTCGCGTCGCATCATCTAATTTTTCTGAATCCGTAAACATTGTTCGCACAGGGGGAAAATAACGGCCTTCAGACTTAATCAGCCACGCCAGATTTGCTAGGTCACTAGGCATACTCTTGAGAACAGCAATTGATTTCCATTTATCAACAATTGATTTTTGTATATTTTCAACGGGCTGATAGATGTCATAATAATCGTGTCGGAAACCACCAAGTTTTTGTACAACGTTGGGTTTGGCGATATCAATTGGATCTTTGATTGTCACACTTGTTTCCAAGTATTTAAGTCCATTTAGCCTGTAAGCCCTCAAGATAACGCCCAGTATTCGCAGACGTTCGGAGCGACTTGCATAGATTGTTATGGGCAAACCACTTGACCCGCTAGTGGTCTGGTGCCACGAGATTCCAGATTGCTTTGATTTTGGAACCAACGCATAAGGGTCATCTGCTTGAGCGTCTTGAATCATCTTCCGATTAATAATCGGAACTAATTCAAAATCCTGCCAATTTTTAACTTGTGACGGGTGAAAGTTGTTTTCATCATAAATTTGTCTGTAAAAGTTAGATTCGTTATAAGCAAGGTTAAGTACTTTTTTGATTCGCAAGAATTGTGTTCTTTTAATCTGTTCTTGAGTTTTTCTGATTCTCATCTATTTTTCTCAGATTCTAAAGCAGTGAGAAATAGCTCATAATTCTTCATCTTTGTAGAGTACGTAAAAACCTGGTACGAAGGTATTGGGGAGAATTTCTCATACAAGCTCCACGCCCTAGCTACATTCTCCGGTATTGCTTCCCTACGAATCGTAAGTACTGGGCCTTTCAAATCTCCGATGATCATTGATTCCCCTAAAAGATTCACAAACCGCTCGCATACCGTGTCTATTCTCTGCCGATGAGAATCCAGATCGAAACTTAACAATGAACTATTCAAGACTTCAAACAGATAGGTACCGACTGTAGATGGCATCTCGTGGTGTGATGCAGATTCAAAATAGCGCGCAAGCGATAAATAACTGAGTTCACTAACTTTGAAGTATTCCGAGAATTTGCCTTTGCGAACTCCGACGATTGCGAGCCCAGCTAATGAATTGAGCTGTTTGTTGGCTGCCAATACAAAGACGTCGCAGGAGTTCGGAATTGAAAAGTACGGGAAGCTACTCACAACGTCCAACATTGGCGTTCCTAGCTCCTGAAACTTGGAAACACTTGTTTCTAAGTGACAACTGAGACTCACGGGAGATCCTTCTTTAGTTTGGTTGTATGGGAGTGACATTTCAGTCCATCGATCCTTAAAAACTCCTTCGCAGCCAATAATGTCAACGGGTCTAAGTGAACTAGCAATAGTTGCTTCAATCCCGAGTGTCCCGCCTCCTGGCATAAAGAGAATGTCAAACTCTTCTAGTTGAAATACCTTTTGGAACGCAGTCGAAGTCTCCCGATAGAGATCTCTAAAGTTCTCGTCACGATGAGACCCGAATAAGTCAATTGCGAATTGAACTTCAGCGTTTGGTCCGAATGATGTACTTCCTTGTCTATTTGCCATGTCAATTACCCTATTCTTCTGAACACATAAATAATTTGATTATGTGTCCCGCTTATACGCATAAGCGCCGACAGCGGCGAGAGCATGATTCGCATTGACACTTCAGCGGTTGCGACAACAAACTTTCGAATTTTTGAACCTGAAAGATTCGTTGTTGGTATTTCTTTCTTTAGAAAATCAAATATGTGATAAGCGAGAATATAGGTATAGGTACTGGTCGACTTTGTTGATGAATAAGAAATCTCCATACCCGAATTTGATGCAAGTTTCACAAGACTTTTAGGTGTGAAGTACTGGAGGTGAACCGGTGGAATAAGCCATAACCACTTCTTTCCACTGAGTATGCGATAGAGACTTCTGTAGTTAGGAATGTCGACAATGAGATGTCCATTGACTTTTACACGCTGGGCCGACTGCTCAAAGACTTCAACTGGATTAGGGACGTGTTCCAGAACCGCATAAAGACTTACTAAGTCGAAGCAGTTGTCCTTAGGAATCTCGGACAAACCTCGGAAGGCAGGAATCTCATTTACCACTTGGCAATGTGTTACTTGTTCAAGGGAAACATCAACGCCCACAACATTTTCATACCCTTGATCCTTGAGAACACGAAGGAACATACCCGTTGAGCATCCGACGTCCAACACAGATGTTCCAGACTTCAAGTAGCCCTTGCTCTTCAAGAATCTAATTCTGTTGCCTTCGTAGAATTTGTGCACAAGTTGAGGATTAACGGCATAGTCATTAACCATGGTCCAACTATCTGAATTTTCAAGACCAGAAGTATTTTTCGCGTAGTAAACATCTAGCTCTTCAGAGTTAGGCATTGGGTCAACATAAACATGCCCGCAATTTTTGTTGAGGCACTTACTGAATTCAAAGTTCTTTGCACTTAAGGTGTGTTTTCCGTGATGTCCACAGATTGGGCAGGCACTAATTTCTTGATCCGAAATCATCGGATGTCTACCTCAACTCAATCATTTGATTGATTCTTCCGAAAGAAAAAAAGTTCCACAGTCTTAAACTCTTTACCACTTCTAATATTGTTTTTAAGTCCCGAGGTATTAGTGAGTTGCGGAGAATTAATGGTGGTCCATTCCGAATCTTGGGTCTCTCTAAACAACCAGGCCTGCATCAAGTTCTGACCATTATGCGAACGATAATCTGGATCGATGGCGGCTAAGCCAACCTTGTAGCGCGGGTGAACACTTTGTGGGTCAGTGAGACGCAGAATTGAGTAGAAACCTACGTATTTGTCTCCATCTACCCATGACAGAAAGAGATCCGGGCTGACATCCAAAACCCAACGATGCCATTGGAGGTAGTACCGGAGTGACTCCTCCCGTGAAAAGATCTCTCGATTGGTATACCGCGACTTAAATTGATCATTATCAACAAAGTTCTCTACTGTGATATCAGACAGTGCTTCCCAATCTTTCGGCTCAAAAATTCGAAAATTCCCTACTGGAGCCACTATTTCTTTTTCCCCACGATACGTATGGGTAATGAATTCCATTCTGCTATCCACGATTCGAAAGCCAAGCTCTTCAAGATGAGGCATCATTTCAATGTTTCGGATATTTAGTTGGCATTCTGTGCCAAACGCTCCATTCGCGTCGAGGTTATCGAGCTCACTCTTTAGTCGATCGAGTTCCAATCCAGACGAGAGGTCGAGTAGGTAAAAATCTCGACCAAAGAAGTCTGAATCCCATATTTTTTTTTCTAATCGCATGACATTTTCCTGATCTTCTTCACAAACCTGTCATCCCGGTATCAACAAGTTGACCCTTTTTTACAATTGCTGCTTCTCGATAAGCAGGGGTGCCAAGAGTTTGCAGAAGTACTACAGAGAGATATTCACCAATCATGCTCAACAATAAGATGATAATTCCTGAAAAAAATGAGATCGTAGTCACCATTGATGTCCATCCTGGAACTACTCCATTCAAAATCATTCCACGAATTGTCATTACTATTGAAAGTACAAAGGCGAAAACTGAAATCATCGTTCCCAGCCGACATGCAATTCGCAATAAATCGATTGAATACGAGAATGTTATTCTCCGCATTAATTCAAGAATTCTGAAAGGATTGTACGTGGATTTTCCTACAATTCTTTCGTCATGGCGGACCTCAAGGTTTGAAATTGACGCAGCGGCAAAGAGTAATTCGCCCGTGATATATGGTGTTGGATTTGTGCTTTGACAGACCCTCTCAACCACATCCCGTCTTATGACACGAAATGTAGAAAGTTTGAGATCTGGTGGCTTATCAAACACCCTGGTAACTACACGGTTCACAACGTTCGTTCCATACATTCTGATACGTGCTTTTTTGGGTTCCTTAAACTCTCCAATAACAAGGTCAAAGTCTCCAGCTACACAATAATTCAACATCCTTGGAATCTCTTCGGGTGGGTTCTGAAGATCATCGTCCATTGTCACGACGTATCGGCCACTGCTGTGGCGCAGGCCGCACATCAAAGCTGAATGCTGTCCGTAATTCTTTAACAAGTTGATAGCGATTATTCTGATGTCAACTTTTGCCAGTTTTTGCAAAACTTTCCAGGTGCCATCAGAACTTCCATCATTGATAATGACGATTTCGAAAGGATTTCCCATGGTTTCTAAACTTGTAATGATTCGATCGAGGGTTACTTGAACAAAAGTTTCGCTATTGAACGCAGGAATCACCACGCTGATTAAATCAGAATCAGAAAAGGTGTGCGCTTTCACCCTCTAGATAATACTCATACTGATGTTCACCACTGACTCTTATGTATTCTTTGGCCTCAAAAATAGACTTGAAAGTCTCATAAGGGGACGCTGTTCAAATGCCTGTGTTCCCTCACTTCATCAATTAGACGAGAAATTCTGCGAATCTGAAGTTTTCAAGGTCTCCATTAATACCGTTCCTTAGTCAACAGAGTTGGCCTTCTGATGTCGCTCGTCTGATGCTGACAACCATTGTCGAATATTGGCATCATTCTGATACAGCGGGTAGAAGACGATGAAGTCCATAGGCGAAGCCATTAGTACTGGAACTCTCAGGATCCGACGAGTGATTTCATAGATAAAGTCATTTGAAAACAACGAATGAAGCTTCTTGTGTCGCGCTGCGAATATTTCTTCATTTCGAACACGCGAAATCCCAGCGGCCATAGTTCCCTTTCTGAAGCAAACTTTCAAACCATTGCTTAGAAATATTCTTTTGATGCGACGAGCCGTAATAAAATTTAATGAGTTCCAGAGACTACTTTTGGCAATTCTGCTGGGAAGTAAATACCTCGTAATTTTTGGAAGAACCGGGACTAGGGGCAATCCAAAGTGGGGTTCGTAAGGGAATGAATAATTGGGGCAACTGTGCACCATAATTCCGTCTCTTTTGAGCGCAGTCGTCAAATTCGTGATTGCCTGTTCTATTTCCTGAACATGTTCAAGGACATTGTTGGAAATAATCAAGTCAAACAATGGTCCACCAGTAAAGTCAGCTGATTCGGCGCCAGATTCGACGTGTTCAATTTCCACCTCACACATATGTGCAAAAGCAGACGAAGTGCCAACATAATCTTCGAATCCGATTCCGCCCGGTTCGAGAGCTGTTACAGAAAAACCCATCATTGCAAGACAAATACTCGCTAGGCCATAGCCTGCCCCAACTTCAAGAATGCGTGCGTCTGCTGAGAAACTCATACCCCGAAGCAATTGGAGCGTCTGTTTGGCTTCATCCTTGACTAGATCAAATATAAAATTGATATGACTTTTATCTTGACCTGTCAAGTTCGATACCTTCGAAGTATCAATCAAACCGAGCATTCTTTGATGCACATCTCGAATTAATTCGTCTGTGACGTTTATCTTCCCTATTGAGTTCATCTCTAGGATTCCTCTCAGATACCAGGAAAATACTTCGCGGTCTAATCGCCTACATATTAATGACAAAGTCTTAGCTTTATCCGCGTACTAATACTTCTGCTCCATATCTCGTTGGAACAACTTGAGTTCTCACTCTGACTGATTTTCAATTCAGAAACCTAGAACCTCTGGTGCGCGAGGGGGGACTTGAACCCCCACGTCCTTTCGAACACTGGCACCTGAAGCCAGCGCGTCTGCCATTTCGCCACTCGCGCGAGTAGAAACATGACGCTACCTACCCTTTGCCACCCACCCA
>Ga0214919_10007384_pt1 | contig 14836 bp, 13 predicted proteins | sample LL1503_MetaG_FD_177994 | JGI IMG/M metagenome (GOLD analysis project Ga0214919, IMG submission 177994) | Freshwater microbial communities from Lake Lanier, Atlanta, Georgia, United States - LL-1503 | ecosystem: Environmental > Aquatic > Freshwater > Lake | place: USA: Georgia | collected... | reverse complement strand
TAAAAATTAAATAAAAATTAAATAAAAATTAAATAAAAATTAAATAAAAATTAAATAAAAATTAAATAAAAATTAAATAAAAATTAAATAAAAATTAAATAAAATTTAAATAAAAATAAATTATAATATCTTTTTAGGAAAAAAATGAAAAAATAAAAAAAATTGAATATTCATAAATAATATAGTTATATTACATGCATAATTTAATAAGTTTTGTGTGTCATATTTAAGATGTTTGAAGGAAGAGTTTTAGTTATCATTGCTCCTTGCGCATATGGAAAATCAACATTAAGTAATAAAATTACTGATGAACAAACAACAATAAAAAGAAAAAAAGCAGCAATAGCAGCATTTGCAACATTTGTGACATTTGTTGCTATTGTAGCATTAGCAACTATTGCAGAATTAGCGACTATCACAGAAGGATTAGCAGCATTAGTTGTCATTGCAATAGCTGTAGCTTTATATACTTCTACAGTTGATAGACTAGTTGGTAATTTTAAGGTAATTGACATTGATGAAATTTTGGCTTCTATTCCTGAATTTAGGGAGATTGGTGCAAAATTTATCAAGTCTATACAAGGAAAAGATATCCCAACAGAAGCTGATAAAACAAGTTCCTCTGAACTTGATGGTCAAAGACAGATATTTAGAAAAGAATTAAAAACAAATTTTAGTCAAAAATTATCGTTGTCTTTTACAAATGGTTATACATTTACTGCAGGTGATCTTGCAGATTTAGAATTATGTTATAGCTTGGTAGATGAACACGTAGAGACGATATTAATACCAGTTTGTTCGGAATGGATTTTTCCTCTTGTTGAAGGTTTAATCAGTGATGGTACAGAAGTCAAAGTATATGCGGCTCAATTTAATGATTTTAATTTTAATGCTAAAGTCATGCAGCAACGGTTATTTAATAGAGCAAAGAATAGTATGGGTGCTCAATTAACAGATTTTAGCGATAATTTCTGTGAAAAAAAAACACGCGATTATATTTCCTACGTTGTACCAGCTATTCAAACTTTTGCGAGTAAGTATCCAAATAATATCGAATACTTTTAGAATTTTGCTATTTTGTTATTTTACTATTTTTTTATTTTTTATTTTTTATTTTTTGGAAAAAATTGATAAATTCAAAAAAATTGAATATTCATAAATAAAATAATTTAATTACGCACGTAATTTTATAAATTTTCAGTGTGTCAAAGATGTCGAAGATGTCAAAATCAGAATTGAGTGATGTTAAGTTAGTTGAGTTAGTAGAGAAGGATGAACCTTTAAAATCTAAGGTGCTGCATACCTATAAATCTTCTTGTACAGGAAAAATAGCAGAAGAATATTTGAAAACCAATGTTATAAGGTTAAACGATAATCGCAGTGTAATTGAAAAAAATTTGGTAAAAACAGGTTATGCAGAACATGAAAAATTAACTGCATCTGGAAATACTTGGTCAATAAATATTATACATATCATGCTGGCTATATTTAGCCTTACGGCTAAAGTTATTGAATTATATTTTTATAAGAATAAAATAATTACTGGTTGTGGAAAACCAAACAGTGATATTTCTTTACATATTGAAGCAATGTTTGAGCCACCTATGTATATAGACGGTATTGAACCTCCTGACATATCCACAATTGAAGAAATGGATGGAGACAAAGTAAATCAGTTTGATGTACCGTGTTTCGTGACTTGTGGAGAAAATAACTTTTCTGCAATACCTAAAGATTGGTTGCCTTTTAAGGATATCATTGAAACCGCTATTGCATTTTTTATGAGCTGTAAAAAAGCAGCGAATGACAAAAATGATATAGTTATAATAATATCGATTCAAGTTGCTATTGTACTTCATTTGGAAAATGGCTCCTTGATTGGGATACATTTTGATAATATTAGGTCTTCAGCTTACGAAGAAATCAATAGTGTAAATACCACGAATAACTATCCAACCTTATTATATACTCTCGAGATAGTAAAAGATGAGAATGGTGTTAGTAGATATCGCATGGCAGATAGTGATACCGATAAAACCATGGGAACCATAGTATATGATGTCAGCAGTTCTTCAGAGGAAGCAAAAGCAAATATTATTGAAAAAGGGAGTAGGATAAATCCGAGTGAGGAATTTCTTCCTTATGAAGCTGCACAAATATTGCTAGAAAATGCAGAAATAAATTTGTCAAAAGCGAAAAATGGTGTATTAACTATCTTTAATCAACTTCATAATGCTATTACAAACTATGGAGAGGATTGCAAAAGGGTACAAATAAGATTTATGGTTGTATCTATTAAAAGGACTACTTCTGAAGGTGAGATTTTGATAGGGTATGATAAGCAATCACCAAACCTTGCACTTGATGAAATATTAGCAGAAAATGGACAGCCTTACCAATTAGATAGTTGGCTAAAATCAGGATTGAAAAGATATGGTCATATCAACAAAGAGAACCAAATAGTAGAGTACAAAAATCCACAGACTTATGTTCAAGAATATGGTTTTAAAGATGCCTTAAAACTTAATAAAATTAAGTCTAAGACATATAAGAACAAAGAAGTCGTGGATAGAGTATCTTCTATACTGGTTCCGAATGAAGTGGGTAGAGTATCTTCTATACAGGTGTCGAATGAAGATGAAGATTCCTTTGACTAATAATAACACATTAGTCAAAAATATTTTTTTATAATATTTTTTATAATATTTTTTATAATATTTTTTATAAAATTGATTTTATATTCATAAATAATAATCATAAATTATCATAAATAATTACTAAAATCTTACAATGGAATTATATCAGAGATTGCTAGCTTTGCCAGAAGAAATCCATCTATTAATTCTAGAATGGTATAAACGTTTATATTTATTTCCAGAAATTACTGATAAAAAAGTCAAACTATTAAAACATTTGCAAATAAATCTTAATAAAGAGATAATAAATAATCCTATTGATTTTATAGATATTGGCGATTTTAATGTATTTAAATATTTATTACAGAATTCCAATTATCAATATAATGATAGTTTTTCATATCTAGCAAAATGTATTGTTGGTGTTCTAGAATATTATTATTCTTTAACTTATTATGAAAGACGTGAAATACAAAATTCATTAATGTTAGAAAATACATATTATAAACCAATTAATTTTATGAATGACACTTGTTTATCTTTATTTCTAAACAATAAAAATTTTGAATATCTTAGTGATCCAGAAGATTATCATTCGGGTGCTACTGGTTTTTGGTGTTATACAAAAGCTATGACATATATGTTTGGGTCATATGAAACTAAAATTGATTCATGGGCTAAAATGATTAATTCACACTTTTAAGTTTTGCCAAAACTTAACTAAAAGCTAGAGAGGCTTTAGCCTCTCAGTGCAGGTATGGCTTATTTTTTTATATACAAGGGAGCGCGAGGGGCTTCAGCCCTCGCAAGAGAACCTTGATTCCTTCGTAAAAAATTGAATTATCTTTCTTAAAATAATAATAATAATAATAATAATAATAAAAATAAAAATAAAACTAAAACTAAAATATAAAAATGGACAAAATAGAAACAATGGAATATACGGGTAAAGAAGCTATAGGTTTTACTTATAAAGTAAATCTTGATAAATTATATGAAACAATTGAAGAATCTGTAAAAAATGGATATAGTATGGAAAATTTTATAAAAAAAATTTTAACAAATTCAAAAAAAAAATATAGTATTGAATTTTTTATCTGTAATTATGATAATAAAACAAAAGAGTATTGGTTATCAAATGGTTGTATAGCAATTACTCGTAATTTATGTTTATTATATAATTGTAAAATAATAAGTAATTTTACCCCAAATTTACAAAATAAATTAATTTCAGAATATTTAATAGATACTACCAAATCTATAAAATATTTACCTAGCAATATAAAACAAAAAATTAAAAAATATAGAAAAGCAATTAAATGGTTACATGATATTCCTAATTATTTTAATTAGTATTTTTAATGTAAAATTTATAAAATAATAATTATTTTTTGTTTTTTTGTTTTTATATTTTTATATATTAAGTATCTAGATATAAAAATAATTATAAGTTTATAAAATGCCAGTTTCTCATAAAAGCAAAAAAAATCTTTCAAAAAAGAGAAAAAATATTAAGAGGAGTAAGAAAACTCGTAATAATATTAGAAAAATAAAAGGAGGCGGCGTTATAATTAATGATAGTATAAAAGGTAAATATTATAATATAATAGATTCTGATGTGGAAATCATATATAGTATGAATAAATACATTTATTTATCAAAAAATAATGAAATATGTGAGTTTATTTTGAATAATACTAATAGTTATTTTAATTCAAATGATGGATCTATAGAAAATTTTAAAAAAGCTATAGATGAAAAAGATAAAATTAAAAAAAATGGATTATTAGATCAAGTATTTACTTCACGCAAAACTAATATAGAAAAAGAAAAATTAATAAAACTACCAAATAGTGTTTATTTTAGAACACCTAAACATGATAACAATTCATACACTAAATGCATAGACTTTATATTACCAAAATTTTATGTTAGGGACAATTTTTTATATCTATATAAAGTTGTATCAAGATTAGAATTACATAATATATTTGATAATGGATTACATTCTAAATATGGTGGTTTTGGTGGTGCAGATAGAAATTTAGATATGAAAATATATGATAGAGGTAAAATGTATATAGGAATATCAGAAAATGAAACAGATTTTTTTATGGATCGTGTAACTTCCGCAATACTTATTATTATAAGAATACCTGTTGAAATGTCATATGATATAAATTTATCTGCAAATTTTAATCATAATGGTTATATGGATACATACTTTATAGGTATAATATTAAAAGAATATATTTATATAGCAATAAGAAATAAAGAAGAAACAGAATATTATGAATTGACACCAGACAATATAAAGTTAGCAATACAAAATTTAAATGAAGAATATGAAGCATATGAATTTAAAAAAGAAATTATTGAAAGTTTAACAAAAGAACAAATACAAAGTTTTACACCAGAATTTTTAAAATTATTTTCACTAGTTCAAATACAAAGTTTTACACCAAAACAAAGAAAATTTTTTTTACCAGAACAATTAATAGGTTTAGAAAAAGAACAATTACAAATTTTAAAACCAGAAAACAGATTTTCTAATTTTAATTTTGAAACAAACATGTATTAAGATAAATAAATACCTATCTAAAAATCCGCTTCCAAATCAAATTCTTTATCTGCTGCTCCATTACCACCTACTCCCGCTTTACTATAATTACTAACACGGTCTTCAAAAAAATTTGTTTTATTTTCCACACTTATATTTTCCATAAAGTCAAAAGGATTTGACACATTATATATTTTTTTATAACCCAATTGCATCATTAATCTGTCACCCACAAATTTAATGTATTGTTTCATCATATCTACATTCATCCCTAACATAGAACAACTAATACTATCTGTAATAAATACGGTTTCAATAGCAACGGCTTCTTCAATTATATTCATCACTACAGTTTCATCCAATCGCATTTCAGCTTTCAAATCATTATATAAGGCAATGCTAGTTTCAGTATGACAGCCTTCGTCGCGTGCAATAAATTCATTACTTAATGTTAAACCCGCCATAAGGTTTCTCTTTTTTAACCAATATATGGCACAAAATGAACCACTGAAGTGAATACCTTCAACACATGCAAATGCTACTAATCTATGAGGTAATGACGAATCCTCACCTTTAGTCCATTTACGAGCCCAATCAGCCTTTTGTTTTATACATGGTATAGTAGTAATTGCATTGAAGATACGAGATTTTTCTTCAGAATCCGAAATCAATGTATCAATAAGGCGACTATACATTTCACTATGAATATCTTCCATCATAGATTGAAAACGAAGACAAGTGCGCACTTCTTTATAAGTAATTTCTTCAATAAAATTAAGGTCTAAATTTTCAGCAACAATTCCATCAGATGCTGCAAAAAATGCTAAAATGTTCTTTATAAAATTGCGCTCACTATCTGATAATTTTGTCAAAAATTGCTCTCGATCTTTACTAAGATCTACTTCTTCAACTGTCCAGAATGTAGAAAGTTGTTTCTTGTAAAATTCATAATATTTATGATTATAGATTGGTAAAAATGTATAATTATTTGATGGATTTTTAGATAATTTGAAATAATCGTCGTATTGCATTTTATATTTGATAATTTATTATATTTATTATATATTATATTTTAAGTATTTATATATGTTTATATAGTTTTTTTTATAAAATATTTTGATATAAATTAAAAATAATTTATTTTAATTATTTTAATTATTTTAATAAATTTAATAATTTTAATTATTTATTTAATATTTATTAATATTATTTAATATTTGTTAATAATAGTATATGTAATAATTATAAATAATAATTTATATAGATTATAAATAAAAAATGGTTTTAGAACAAAATAAATATAATATAGTTTTTTGGTTATGTATGATTATAATTATATTTATAATTGGAACTAGTCTGTATAATTCGATTCTATATTTAAAATCAAATACTAATGAAGGTTTTTTAGATCCCCCTTCGGAAATAGATGATTCATCTGGTATGGAAGATAATTCATCTTTCACATTAGATCCAACAACTACAATGATGATGAATCCTAGCTCTACAATGATAAATCCTAGCTCTACAATGATGAATCCTAGCTCTACAATGATGAATCCTAGTTCTACAATGATGAATCCTAGTTCTACAATGATGAATCCTAGTTCTACAATGATGAATCCTAGCTCTACAATGATGAATCCTAGCTCTACAATGATGAATCCTAGCTCTACAAAGATGAATCCTAGCTCTACAATGATGAATCCTAGCTCTACAATGATGAATCCTAGCTCTACAATGATGAATCCTAGCTCTACAATGATGAACCCTAGCTCTACAATGATGAATCCTAGCTCTACAATGATGAATCCAACTACTACAAATATTAATCCTAGTAATATATTTTCTACAATGCCTACTACAGTACCTATATCAACGTTTGGATATAAAATACCTCAAATGCATCCTGGCTCAAATCCACAAACAAATCTTTATCAACATAATTTTGATGGTTCTTCTAATGTTTATGCACCATCTATATATCATAACATGGAACCATTTGCACCATTAAATTTATATGATGATACATTTGCATCTTATTAAAAAATAAAAATAAAAATATAAAAGCTAAAGAACATATAATGTAATCTTAAAGTAATCTTAAAGTAATCTTAAAGTAATCTTAAAGTAAATTATGAGTTTTAGCAAAGTCTTCAATATTCATTAATTGAATACCTTTTTCACGAGCAGTTTTAATTTTACCAGTATTTTCAGTTATATCTTTTGCTACTACTAAAGTAGTTTTTCCAGTGATACCAGAACCAATAGTTCCTCCTCCTTCAACAATTGCCTTTTCCATATCAGAATTTCTAACACCTGTAAAAACAACTATCATACCTGCAAATTTATTTCCTTTTGAACCAGAATCTGCTTTGTCTTTAGCCGTGTCTTTAGTCATGTCTTTTTGTTTATCTAATTTAATCATTTTATATAAGTCTAACCATTCTAGAAATTTCGGCATTCCAGAAATAAATATATCTGTAGATTTATCACTAAATCCTTCGATACTCATAATATTCTCCCTTTTAACTTCATTTTTTTTCCATTTTTCGAGAAAATTAGGAATAGCATCAATAATTAATTTAAATTTCTTTTCACCTAATCCTAATCCAAATACATTACTTGCCATCATATATCTTTCAATTGGTTGCTGTATATCAATAACTTTATGAATAGAATTATAAATATTAGTTGCACTTTTAAGTTGAAATCCATCAATACCTGCAATTATGTCTGGTGTTAATTGTAATATTAGTTTAACTTCATTATAACCGGCATTTACCAGCTTTTTAACAACACCTTCACCAACACCTGCAATTTTCATAACTTCAAAAAATGATATAATACGCTTAGTATTAACATCTTCATTATCTTCTTTATTATCTACAATAGCATCAACTTCTGTTTCATTCCAATGCCATTTAATCGATTTATCTGGCATTTGAGCTTCCTTAGCTGGTTTAATAATAGAATATATATAAGGAATTACATCCCCGCTTTTAATAATTTGTATTTCTGCATCTGGGCCCAATTTATTATCAACTATATATCGCAGATTGAATCCAGAAGTATATTGGTGTGTATCACCTCCAATGACAATTGGTTTATACATTATTCTGGGATTTAATGCTCCATGTTTTGAAATATTATATTCTATATTGAGAATTACCGTATTCGCCATTTGTTCGTCTAGAGGCATTTTAAAAGCAACTGCATAAGACGGATTACCACTAGTAACTCTATTATGAGGCTTAGTATTATCACTAAGAATAATTCCATCAATTTCATATTTGCTCTGTTTTTTATAATCTATTAAGATTTCTGGTAACTGGCTTTCAATTATAGAATCATATATAGTATGTCTGGCAATATTGACACCTAGTTGTTCTAACATTTTAAATTGTTCTTCGTATTTAAGGTGGTCTGGTGCAATATATTCATAAAACACTATTTCCATATCTTTCACAATTTTTGAATCTGGTTTTTTGCTATTCACAATACCTGCAATAAGACTTCGGGCTTTGGGATATGTTTTTGTATATTTTTTATTAAACATATCTTTAGTCATGATGATTTCACCGCGAATAGCAATATGATTATTTGCATCTTTTTTGTCTAGCATTTTATTAATTAATGTATTATTTATTTTACCTAGATTAATATTTTCTAGAAGGCTAGAAATTTCTTGACCTTCATTACCATCACCGTGCTTATATAAAAACATTTTTACTTTTTCTTTTTCTTTTTCAATAATAAGAAGACAGCTAAGACCATCTAATTTTTCAGAAATAAGAATACTACCTTTATGTTCTTTTAGCCATTTGGTAAGAACCTTTTCACTAGGTTTCACTTTATTAATGCTACCTAAATAATATTTTAATTTAACTTTATCAGTAGAATCGCTTTCTATTTTAGCACCAGTAAGTTTAAATAATTCAGAATTGGGTTTGCGTTCTTGCAAACATTTTTCTAGAATATCATAAGATGCATCAGTAAATATAGGTTTATCAGTATTATAATAGGCTTCTTTAGCTTGAAATAATATTTTTTCTAAAAGTTCTAAATCAGTTGAAAGACCTTCGATATGAGGGTTTAATTCCAATTTAGTAATAATTGCTTTCATATTACGAACGACGGGTTTTGCTGATGCAGTTTTAGTTGCCATTTTATAGTAATTATTAGTATTAGTATTAATTAGTATTAGTAAATTTAAAATTTATATGTATCTAGATATATATAATTTTTTTATATTGAAATAAATTATTATTATAATTAAAAATAATGATATAATTTTCAATTTTTTAATTGATTTAATTTAATTATAATAATTATAATAATGAATAAAATTATAATAAAAATAAAATAAAAATAAAATAAAAATAAAATAAAAATAAAATAAAAATAAAATAAAAATAAAATAAAAATAAAATAAAAATAAAATAAAAATAAAATAAAAAAAATAAATATAAATACAAATACAAAATATTTCAATGATACTCGTACATCATGAAATCTATTAAAAAACTACGCATCCAACTAACAGTTGGATCATGAGAAAAATATTCTTTTCTACCATTTTTATGGTCTTTTGTAGTACCTTTAAATGAAGCTGAATAACTAGAATTCCAAATACTTAGTATTTTATTTTTGATTTCTTCATTTGCATCTAATATATTTTGAAAATATGGACCTAAATCGTTTTCCCAAATTATGTCAGTACCAAACATACCACATTCATAATTAATTCTTAAAATTTTATTTATTGGCATAATATATGCCAATAAATCTTTATTACCAATTGAACTGCGCGCTTTCGAAATACAGAGTATTTGTTGTTTAAAATCAGAAAGAAAGCTATCATTCCAATCATTCCATCTTGAATAAAAAGCATTACCATCTTTGTGTCTTTCTGAAATTAAGAAAAATTCTTCACCGTAGTCCCAGTTTTTACATATCTTCACTTTATCTGGATTATTATGAAGTTGTATCATATATGGTAATATTTCTATATCTAATTGTTTTTGTTCTGTATTATACATTTTCTCTATATAATGTACAATATAATCTGTTGAGGTAACAAGAAATTGTATAATATATAAAATCAAATCATCTGGTAAATAAGGTAAAATTCCAGTAGAATTTATTTTACGTAATAATGCTATTTTTTCAGAATAAACATTTCGTAAAATAATTTCTTGCAATTTATGATTCTGCATCTCGAACGACATTTTTTAGGATATTTCCTAATATAATATTCTTATTCTTAATTTTTCAATTTTTGTTATTTTATATTTGTTTTTCTATTTATTTTATCTATTTATTTTGTCTATTTGTATTCTATTATTTCTCATCTAGTAGCATTAATCCCATTGCTGCATAATTATGTAAGTCTAGAAGTGTGTCTCTAATTTTTTCATCATCTACTAAAGTTACACCATTCTTAGTAATTGATAATGATCTTTGAATTTTATCTTCAATCCTCATGAGTACCCCTATTATACCAAACTTTGCAAAAGCATCTCCATAATCTGCATTTTTTTTTGCAAATAGTTCTAGGGCTTCACTTTGTATAGTCTTCATTTGTTCTACGCGATTCATCTTTTTAGTTTTAGTATTATTTATTTTATTAGTAATTATGATTTGGTTCTAGAATAATATTTTGTTTTTTACGAATATAATTTGTATTTCTATGATATTTTTTTGATATAAAGATAAAATTTGTTTTATAATTTAATAAATAAAATAAGTTGATTTACTATTAAATAAAATGAATTCTGAAAAAGATGAAGGTCTATATTTATTGCATACTCGCGAGTTTATTAGTACAGTTAAGCCAATATTTAAACTTGGTAGAAGTAATAACTTAGATAATAGAGTAAAACAATATCCTAATGGGTCTAAAATAATGTTAATGATAAAATGCAAAAATTCTAAATCTTGTGAAAGTAATTTAATAAATTTATTTAAGTCTAAATTTATTCAACAAACTTACTATGGAAATGAATATTTTGAATGTAATTATGTTGATATGATTAAAGAGATTTGTGATTATGTAAATAATGTTAATATAAATTTTATTGAAGAATGTATTGAAAATATATCAGTAAATACTATTATATAAGATATAGAGATTGTAGAAATTGTAGAAATTGTAGAGGTTAAAGAAGTTAATGAAATTGATGAAGTTAATGAAATTGATGAAGTTGATGAAGTTGTCACAAATACTATTATAGATAATAAATTTAAGTATAAAGTTAAGGATAAAATTTGTGATAAAGTTAAGGATAAAGTTAAGGATAAAGTTAAGGATAAAATTTGTGATAAAATTTGTGATAGAACTTGTCCTAATTGTAAACATATATTTAGATATCCAAGTGATTTAAAAAAACATTTACATATTTCATTTCATTGTAAAAAAAATGATGAGGAAATAAAAAAATATTTTTTAAATATAAAAAATAAAAATAATAAAATTACAAAAAATATAAATTGTTTAATTTGTAATAAAGAATTTACAAGAAATGATTCATTAAAAAGACACTTACATAGTTCAAAATGTTCTAAATCTTAAAATAAAACATAAATGTTTTTTTATTTGTATTTTTTATTTCAAAATTTTTGTTTTTTTTTTTTCAAACCTCTCCTTTTTTTATATGGTGGTGCCAGTAAATATGCAAATAGTAATAATACACTCATATAACAATATTTATAATACTAGTAGTATAATTTTATAAATATGTTTAGATATAATTACTATTTTATCATTTTATCATTTAATCATTTATAAAATAGTTTTTTACAGTATTGTAGTCAAAATATATAAAGTGTTATATAATATGTATAAAATAAAATTACATATAATTAATTGCACATAACAATTATGTAGAAAACTAAAATTAATTTATATATATAATATAATAATATAAAAACATAATTTATTATTAAAATAGAAAATATTATACACAATATAATTTAAATTAACTTTTAATATTATACATATTATTAATTAATTTTTAATATGTCAGATAGAACTTGTATTAAATGTAAAACTAAATTTAGATATCCAAGTACTTTAAAAACACATTTAGAAAATTCATCTAGATGTGCTATTTCGCAAGAAGAAATTAATAATTTTTTTGCATCAATTGAAACAATTGCTCAGCCTGTTGTTCAAACAATTGTAGAACCAATTGTTAAACCTATTGTTCAACAAATAAATAATATTAAAATACATAAATTTAATTGTGATACTTGTAATAAATTATTTACAAGAAAAAGCTCATTATTAAGACATCAAAGAGAAATATCTTGTTTTAATAAAAATGAAACAATAACAGAAAATATAAATCCAACCGACAACATAAATATAAACTCAAATCAAATTCCAATCCCAAACCAAAATCAGAATCCAATTCAAACTCAAATATATAATACAAACAATCAAAATACTATTAATAGTAATAATACAATAAATAATACAATTATAAATAATAATACAACAATAATTCAACATATAAATCCATTTGGTTTTGAAGATGTTAGAACAATTTCAATACCAGAAATGAAAAAAATTTTAAGTTCTGGTGAAAATTCAGGAATACAAATTATAAAAGCTATTTATAATAAAATTGAGAATAAGAATTTTTATAAACCTAATATGAGTCGTCCAGAGATAGCATGTCTTAATACAGATTTTAATTTAACTATTTACAAATGCAAAGAATTTTGTGATGCATTATTTGATAGATGTATTACTTTTCTTCATCATATGTTATATTTATGTAAACACGAATATTCTAAAGATGCAATAAAAAATATTTATAATAATATAGAATATATTGAAACAACTATGAGAACTGAAATATATGATAAAAAATTGCAAAATATTGTAGAATCTGAATTTAGAAATAATAATATAGATAATAAAGATAGAATTAAAAAATTTATAAAAGAAATTAAAAATAAATCTGAATCAAAAGAACAATCTAAATATTTATTAAATAATGTTTTATCTCTTAATAATGATTCTAATAAAGAATATAAAATTTCCATAAATGATGAAGAATTAAATAAAGTTTTTGGTGATCCTAAAGTTATTATAGGATTAAACAAACAAGAATTTATAGAAGAATTTCATTTTAAAAGATATGAAGATACTAAATTTTATAAATTTTGGACAGATAGAATAAAAAATGAGATTACTTATATTAATAAATCTAAAACAGCAACTATAGGTGATATTAAGACTATTAAATGTAGAACAAAAAAAATAGAATTAATGTTAAATATAATTAAAGCTAGAGCAGATTGTTTAAATGGAGGAGAGTTAATAGATTTAGATGTTGAAGGATTTATTTTTGAAAGAATTGAAGATGATGACCATCATTCTTAAGAAAAATTTTATATTTTATATTTTATTATTTTATATTTTATTATTTTATTATTTTTACATGTTTACTTTTACTCACTTTTTATGACTTTTAGTTTACAAAAAAATAATAAATTATAAAGACTAAAATAAAAGTAAACATGTAAACATGTAAACATAATAAATTATATAAATATTAAGAAAATTAAAATATTTTATAATTCATCATTAATCAAATAATTATATTTAATATCACAAATAAAATAATTAAAATTATATTGATATTTATAATATGTTTTAAAAATACATTTTTCATTATTGCATGTTAAATTAATTAATTTACTTAAATTAAATTCATAATATATATAATTTTGAATATCTTTGCTTGATTTATGGTTTTCAGGATTTATATTAATTTTACAATAATAATGTTTATCAAAGTTATTATTATATGATAATATAACTTCTCCGCTAAAATAAGTAGTTGTTGGATTATAAATTAAACTGTGTTTTGTAACAGTTGCATTAATAGTATAATTATTATCTAAAATCACATTTATAATATCAAAATTATTATATTTTTCAATATTTTTTTCATTATTATTTTTATTATTTTTTTCATTATTATTTTCATTAATAGATTCAAAATTTACAACATTTCTAATGTTAATTGAATTAAATATTTTAAATATAGGTAATCCATATGTTAAATGAATAGTAAATATAATTAAAATTATTACGATTAGATTAATTAAAAATGTATTTTTAATTAAAGCCATTTTATAAGAATATATTAAAATTATTACTTTCAATATTTTATAATCAAAAATTATAATAGAAAAATATGAAAATAAAAATTCAATTTTTTTATTATAAATACAAAATTTAATAAAATAAAATAAAAATATCATTTAAAACTAAAATATTATAAATAATAATAATACAATACGTACTATAAAAAAATTAAGTAATATTTACATAATATTTAATTAATATGTCTTTAGATCCTACTAAAATATGTATTTTCAATAAGTCTATTATAATTAGCAATAGTGGTGAAGTACAAACTAACAATGGTACTATTGGTCAATTCAGATTTAATCAATCTACTCTGAAATTTGAAGGATATCATAGTTCTACTGGTGCTGATATTTTCGGAAATGCATGGAGGCCATTAACCCAAGATGTTGCTACTACTAGTAATTTAGGTGTTTTTCGAGTTGGTAGTAACCTTACAATAAATCCATCAACTGGTATTTTATCATCTGTTTC
>Ga0214919_10007383_pt1 | contig 14837 bp, 23 predicted proteins | sample LL1503_MetaG_FD_177994 | JGI IMG/M metagenome (GOLD analysis project Ga0214919, IMG submission 177994) | Freshwater microbial communities from Lake Lanier, Atlanta, Georgia, United States - LL-1503 | ecosystem: Environmental > Aquatic > Freshwater > Lake | place: USA: Georgia | collected... | reverse complement strand
TACATTTAGATGAAAACAAGAAGGAGTAAACTAATAATATGAAAATGAACCTACTAAAAGGGTTACTAAGAAGCACAGCCGCAAAATTAATTGCGGCTTTTTTAATGTCTGGAGCTGTCCAAGAATCTCATGCAGTAGTATTTCTTTGGAACAATACTGGATCAAACTGGACATCTCCAACAAGTTGGACAAATGGAATTCAACCTTCATCAACTAGTTCCAGTACTACCACAGATGAAATTCAATTTGGTAATTTTGGAGTCAGTAACAATACTGTTGTATTGACTTCTACCAGATCTACAAGAAATATAACATTCTTAACTAATGCGAATGCATATTTGATCAACAGTTTCAATGGCACACAAACAGTATCATCTAGCGGAGGTATTACAAATAATTCTACTGGTACTCAAACATTTAATATATTAGTAGAAAATGCTAATGCAAATAATACTTGGTTTCAAACAACAGGTGGAGCGTTGATATTTAATAATATAGCTTCATTGACTACTGCTTCTTCGTCTACATCAAGAACTTTAACTCTAGCAGGAGATGGTTCATTCACATTTAATAACGAATTGAAACAAGGTGGAACTTCCACGGCTGGCAAAGTTATATATACAGGTGGTGGGAGTGTCACATTCAATGGTAATAATACTTTGGGTGGAGGATTTGATATTACAGGAGGTGGTACTGTGACCGTTAATGGTGCTACTGGAATGGGGACTGGCCTAATAACACTTGGTGGAGCAAGCGGTACAACTAATGTGCCAAAACTTATAGTTAATACAGCCAATGGGTTATCTGCTTCTAATAGCTTAAAAGGGTCAACCAGTCTTTCTACTATGGGAACATTGGATCTAGCAGGATCTAATTCTGCTGCTGTTACTACTTATGTTATGAATCAATATCAAGGTAATAATATGAACTTTACCAATCATGGAGGATACAAGACATTACTGCAGTTTACTAATAGTGCCAATACGCTCACTGTATCTTCAGGTTCTAGTGGTGGCAGAAGACTTTTTAATAACAGTACTAATTTAACTGTGCAGTTTGATGGTTCGTTAGATATCGGAGGAACAGTCGCAGATACAAGTGTTGTAGGTGGTGTAGGTGATTTTATATTCAAAGGCTCTCTACTTAATACTGGCGGAGCTGTTAGAGGCTTAACTAAGTCAGGAACTGGAACAGCAATTTTTCAAGCAGTCAATTCTTATAATGGAGACACCACTATACAAGATGGTACATTTGTAGTTGATACTGCTGGTTCTATTGCTTCTAGTGCTGCTATAATATCAGGTGGTACGTTAAGAGTTAAAGGTACGGCTGGCAGTATAACTGCTAACGCAGGAAATTTAATAGTTGATAGCACTGGGACTATTGGTAATTTTTCTATCGGTGTCACCACTACAGTATCAGTAGATGGTACAACTGGCGCAATAACACAAGGTGGTGGCACTTTGGACTTGAGAGGAACTAGCAGTACATTTTCCATGTCTGCAGGAACCGCTACAGTTTATAGTGCTGGTTTTCTTGGCAACTCTACTCTAACAGGAGGAAGCTTGCTTAATAGTGGTACAGTAGGTGAAACAACGATTGCCACAGGCAGTACTTTTGATATAAAGACAGGTGGTACATCTTCTAAGGCTACTGTTAATGGTGGTACTTTGTTAGTATCAGGATCAGTTGCACAGACTGTTGTTAACTCTGGTACAGCCACAGTAAATTCTGGTGGCAATTCTGGTATCACAACTGTTAATGGCAGCACATTAGATGTATATGGAAGAACTGGTACATCAACAGTCAATACTGGTGGTACACTTAATGTAAAATCAGGCGGTAGTCTCTTAGGAACTAGTACCGTTGGTGGTGGTACTTTATTAGTAGAAGGAACAGCTGGAACGGTTGTAGTTAATTCTGGCACAGCAACAGTTAATACTGGTGGCGTTATTGGTAGTACAACTATCAATGGAAGTTTACTATCCGTAAATGGAAGTGCAGGAGATGTTTTGGTAAATACAGGAGGTACATTAGGTGGCTCTGGTAGTGTGCAGGGTTTAACTCTAAATGGCGGTACTGTGGCCCCTGGCAATAGTCCTGGTCTGCTAACCGCTTATGAGTTAAATGGAAGCAACGGAATATTTGCATTCCAATTAGGTGCACCAACTACCAGAGGTACTACCTACGATGCAATTAATGTAACTAGTTTGTTAACATTAGGAGCTAATACAGCATTTACATTTGAGACATTGGATAATTATATATATGCAGATGGAAATACATATGATTTATTTGATTGGGGTTCAGCTGACATGAGCACATTTGATGTAGCAGTATTAGAAGCTGCTCTTCCTAATCTAAATACTCCTAGTACAGATCTCAAGTGGAATGTTAGTAACTTTACTACAGATGGTACGATTGGTGTTATACCTGAACCTTCTACGGGTTCACTCATGATGTTTGGTATTGCTAGCTTGATTACGCTCAAAGCTATAAGGAGAAAAAAATGCCAACACCAAACTCATTCTTAGACCATTTAAGATTATTAAAACTCTCACGTTTTGGTTTTACATTAGTTGAAATGTTAGTTGTAATTGGTATAATTGGATTATTAGCGAGTTTGATATTTCCTGCGTATTCAGCCGTTAAACGTAAATCATCTCAAGCTGCTTGTGCATCGAATATGAAACAAGTAGGTATGGCAATTAATTTATTTGCTAATGATAATGATGGTTGGCTTCCTCCTGGCCCAGATGGTCAAACAATAAATACTTTTATTCGAGATTCTAGATATGGAGGTAATACTGCAAATGTTGTTGATAAATCTAATCTTGAATATTATATTACAAATTATATAACTGTTCGATCTATAGGAGGTAAAAAAAGAAAAGGTAATCCAGTATTTACTTGTCCAGCACATGATGAAAAACATTCTATAATATGGAAAAGAGGATCTTGCTTTGGTGGAGCTGGAGGAACATATGGCACACAAAATTCAGAAAAATTAATAAATGTAGATACAAATGATTATTTTTTAGTTGATTTTACAAAGGCTTTTACGAATCATTCGACTACAGCTTTAAATGAAACAATAAAAAATCCCCATGGTCAATTTAGAAATCTGTTAAGAACAGATGGTAGTGTAATATTAGAATCTGATACAAAAATTAGATAGAATAAAGAATGGAAAATCAATTGAGAAATTTATTATTAAATAATTACGAAAAGAGTCTTCCTTCCAGAAGAGACACAGAAGACTTTATAAGTAATTTTCATCAATATAGAGCTAAAAAGAAAGCTCAACAAAAAACGCATTATGGACTACTTTTTGCTTGCATTTTAGTATTAACTATGATAGGATCAATAGTAATGAAGCAAAATAAGAATAATCTAGATATTCAAACTGCAGCAGGAACTGAAAAATGCAATACGCAACTCATGGAAAAAAAGTAGTCTTTGAGGGAGATGTAAAAGAAGTATGCGACTGGATAAACAAAAATATTGGACACCATAATACAGTATCACTTCAAGATCATTTTAAATATGAAGTTTGGGGAGTATACAAAAATGGTGAAGAAAATTTTTCTTATTATTATCAACCACTAGGTCATGGAAAGTATTCAATATTTATAATACAATGAAATCATTTATAAGATCAGAGTTATTACTTTATTTATCATTATTTCCAATAGCTGCTGTTTGTGCATTTTTCTATACAAAAAATGTTGGACCTATAAAACAATATAATCTTGGTCTTGACTTTGAATATGTGCCAGTTGATGAGGGCTCATCTTTTATATGTAAAGCAGAACCAATAGGCGAGAACAGCCATCCTTGGATTTTAAGCTTGCAGCCAAAACCAAAACCAGTTATAGACACAAACGAACATTATATATGCATAGGTTATATGAGAAAAAGAATAAGATTAAAAACAAATTTATGCACAAATTAAATCTAATGAATTTTAACTTTGCCTGTCTAATAGATTATGAGAACATTAATTTATCTATCTATCCTAGCATTATTAACTCATAATGCTTCTGCATCATTTGTATCATTTTTAAAAAATAATGTATATACAGTTCAAGACACGAATAAAGTCTCAGCAGTTTTAAATGATAAAATAGAATCAGATACTCAAGTTGGCACTGGCGAGCAGAGCATGTGTGAATTATCATTAGATGATAAATCAATAACACGCATAGGAGCGAATGCTTTATTTTCATTTGTTAAACAGGAGAGATTAGTTAAATGCGATAAAGGAACATTTCTTGTTTCAAAAGATCCAGAAACAGAAACTATAACAGTAACAACAGGAAGTGTTACAGCTGCAGTTAATGGTAGTACTGTAATGTTTGATGTGAAGGGTGATGCTACGCATATTGCTGTTGCTGAAACAACTACTGGAGTTATTGTAACAGATAAAAATGGTAAATCAATGACTTTGCAATCTGGCGAAGGAATTTCTGCAACACCAAATGGAATGACATCTTCAACTCCACAATCTGTTGATGTTAAAGATCTAACGTCTTCATCGCCTTTATTTACTGAAAAAGGATTACCACCACTTGCTAATGACGCCTTAATTAAAGGTGTTGCTAGCGCGCAAGAAACTGCAAAAGCTCAAGGTATGTCGTTCAAAAGTGAAATAAATGATATAGTGGCGAATAGGACAGATACTAGTAATGTTCCAGATATCGACACTGCAAGCGGAACTGAAAATCCAATAAGCAATTCGACACCACCTTCGTCTCCACAAATTAATCCTCAACTTGTACCACCAGTTAATTCTATGCCAAACCCTAGAGAAGCAACTCCAATTTAATCTGGTGTAAGCTCTATGTATGGTCATTAAAATTAAGAACTGGTGGACTGATTTAAAAACTTATGATAAGTTCTTTTTTATATCATTTGTGCCAGCTATGCTTTTTACGCTTTGGGGGCTAAGTGACCTTTATATTAATTACTTTGATTTATTAACTAAAGAAGATCATCTTCAATTCTTTCTTAGGATATTCTTTCCAATATCAATTGCTACTTTCATAACGGTTCTAGAACACAATAAGAGAAAAAAACTAATAAAAGATATCAAAACCTATTTGGATGAGTAGTGTAATCTAATTTATGGCTTTTACAGTTAAAAAACAAGCAAAGTTAAATTTTAAAAAAAATAAAACTTTTAAGATTCTAAGAACAGGATCTTTTCTTCCATCAAGTTTAGGTGGATTATCTCTTTGGTTAAAAGCAGATGCTGGCGTAAGCAAATTCTCATTCAATTATATCTCGAAAATTGTAATTTCTGGAGCAAGTAACGCAAATGTAAATGGAACATACACGGCAACATCAGTTCCATATTATGATTTTGACAATGGAATACCCGATGACTACTCTTTTTCTGGACCATCAAACGGATTTGGCATGAATTGGCTGGGGGAGGATGGGTTTATTCTAGCCAAAAATTTTGGCGATGGTGATGCTATATTTTCGTCTTCCGATGGGCAAACTTGGACCATAGCTTCTCAAGCCCTTACCCAAGTTGTTATTTCTGGATTTACTGGTGATTACGCAGGAGCAAATGGTAGCTATACTTATGACACTGATTATGAGGCCCTTTTCAATGGATATTGCGCTATATATGGAACGAACATTGAAAATGTTGACACAGATGAAGTATTGGCTACAAACACAAACGCAAATTATTCTGGAAGTTGGACTTTGGTGAATGGAACTGGAAATCCAGTAACTACATCAGTTACAATAATCCCCAATGGCTCTATTAGTGGAATCACTACAACCTCAACCGCAAATACAGATCTTGTCACAGCTTGGGCAGATCAGAGTGGAAATAGTATTGTATTAACTCCAGATAATCAAAATTCACCAACTTTTGTTTCTTCTTTTTTAAATGGAAAACCAGCAATAGAGTTTATAGTTGGTAGTAACACAGGATTAAGTAACACTAGTTTTGGTCTTACTGGATTTACTTTCTTTTCAGTTACAAAACAAAAACCAACAAATACTGGAAGAATATTTTCATCTTATTTTGGTAATGTTTTAATTGGAACATGGGGTATTTACAGTAACAGATTTTATGGTGGAGAAGATAACGGGTGGCTTGCTGAAGGAGAGCAAACTTCAACAGATTTTTTAATTACAACTGCATTTTCTGATGCAAATACAACTTTTGATTTTTCTCAAAATGGAGTTTCACAATTTAGCGGTGCTTCTAATTCAACAGTTATTTTAAATGGAATATCAGTTGGTGGAGGAGTTTGGAATGGTGGGAACGAAGAGGCATCTGATTCATATGTATGTGAAATAGTAATTTATAATAGAACACTAACTTTAACAGAACGCCAGCAAGTCGAAGCTTATTTAAACCAAAAATATCAAATCTATTGATTTTTACTTAACTCTCTCTACTAAATAATATATATAAATTAATACAGCTAAACAAATTAAACTAGTAGATAATGTCATATAAAAATATTACACCATATTAAACTTTAATAATTCTTCTGGATATTTTCCATAAAATGCAAAGTGCGCTGTATTAAATGCTGCTTGAACTTTATCTTTATTTAATCCTTCTTTTGAAAAATGTTCTACCACATCCATATAGTCCATCTCTAATTCAAATCTTCCAATAAAATAATTATAACATCTATCTTCTAAAATATTAGGAAAAGGAATTCCATTTGGTCTATTAAATCTATGAAGCCATTTGAAATCTTGCAAACATAAACATCTGCCACCTTTTTTTCTATATTTTTCATGGATATATCCTTCTTCTCCACCAAAGCCCTTGAATAAGTTATTAAATCCTAGCCATTCACTTTTTTTACAAGAAAAACTTCCTAAACCCATGCTTGGAATTTCAAAATATTTGTCTTGTGATTCTTTGGTTGCCCATGTGCCATAAAAATTTGATCTCCATACTGGGTCTAAATGAGTAGAATAAGTTTTTAGATTATCATACATCATTGGACCTTGAATAAAATCATAAGGTTTATGATCGTTTAAATAAAAATCTTTTAATGCTTTAATGCTATTTGGAAAAAATAAAACATGACTATCTGCAATAATAACATGTTCATTTGTTGCAAAGTCAAATATTTTACTTCTATTAGATGTGCTTTTCTTTTCTGTATATGGAATATGCCTTAATTTACATTCTTTTGTTTGCCAATCTGTTAAATTTTTAGAAAACTGACCATGAATAGATGATGGATTATTATCTAATATAATTATTTCTGATATTTCTGGATGATGTAATCTTGCTGATTGAACTGTGAAATATACGCCTTCGTAATCATCATAAGTTGCCATTCCTAGGGTAAACATTATATATTATAATGCTATATTAATAGTAATTTCTAATTTATATTAGGATCTGCTAGGTCTGGATTGTGAGTTTTTTTCGTGCCTCTTTTGTATAAATTTTGATATATGTCGCCAATTACTTTAATGGGTTTTTTAATTATTGGTTGTATTGATGCTATTTCTTCATTTTTATTACCAGAAACAGTATTATAAGCTATTACCAAACATACCGCTAAAGGATCAAAGACTGCTATTATAACGAATATAAACCATTTTACTACATTATCTATTTTGATATTAAAGGCTTCTGCTATAAACTTGAAGCTACCTATATCAGAACTTGTGATTTTTGAATTTAAATTTATTAATTGGGTATCTAAAGCTGTTATAGTATTATTATATTGATTAAGGTTATTTTGAAGGGTTTGTATGTTATTATCTAGATTGCCTATATTAGATTGAAGAGTTTTGAGGCTAGTATCTTTTAATTTGATTGCTTCGTTATCTGTTACTGTTTCTTTCTTTTCACCACCAAAAAGTCCACTAGATTTAGTTACTGTTTTAGTTGTGCTTTGCTTAAAAGCTTCGTTAAGATTTTTTTCTTGATTTTGTCTAGTCTCTAATAATATCTTAAGTCTATCATTAGAATCTCTAATTTGATTATTTAAAGATAGTTTTTGTTCTTGCACTAATTTTATTTCGCCTTCTATACTATCTAGTTTGCTTTTGCTACTATAAAAAGCTTGGCTTAAAAATCCATATACTCCAAGACTAGTAATACCCATTAATATAACAACCGCGCATGTTAGATAAAATCTTATTAATTTGTTTATTGTGTTCCAGTACCGATATAGAAAGCTAGTTGCCATTATTTTTCCAAACTCTAATGAGCTTGCCATTACTGCTGTTGCCCAGAAACTACCAGAAAATAAAAGAGCTATACCTTTAACAGAAAAGAATCCTCCACAAATTGCCACAAATAAAGCGCTAAGGCCAAGTAAAATTTTGAACATATTATTTTCTATTTGTTATTTTATCTAACCAAATCTTAACGTCTTCTAATACATTTGGATTAATAGTCTTATAATTACCAAGATGACCAAAAAACAAATGACAAACTACTCCATTATCTTTACTTTCGCAAAGTGTTATTAGATTATTTAAGTCTAATTCTAATTCTGGATGTTCATTAAATGGTTTAATATGATGTACTTCTAAAGTCTTATCTCCGCCACAAGCTGCGCATTTAGGTTGATTTTCTAAATGTTGTTTTCTAATAGTTTGCCATTTAGAAGATCTATGTTCTCCTAATGATGCTTTGCCTTGAGCTAAGTCTTTTATATGTTTTATCATTTTTTAGAATTAATATTATTGCCAATACCTAAATAATTTTGGGTTGGCGCAGAATATAAAGGTTTGGCCGTTGGTAATTCTGGTGATTTTTGTTCTGGCGCTATTGTTATATATTCTATTTGTTGGTTTTTTTGGTCTGGCTTTTGTTTTAAGAAATAGAATAGTGTTCCTAAAGAAACTATTAGGGCTAATAATTTAAGATCTATTTTCATATAATAGATTACACTATTAAATTAAATGGTTTGAGCGGTTTAGAAGGAATGGTCATTATATATTAAAAATTATTTTTTTGAATGCAAGACAATATCTTTCTTATCGTCTATCTCTATAGAAAATTGGGGACTTCCAGCGGTATTTAATAAAATTGTATTAACATTTAATTTATTATAATCCACGTAACTTGAAAAATAAAATTGTTCTGCAAAAATAGATTGATCAAAAGTATTAAAATATTCTTTATTACAAAAAAATTTTTTATTTTTTTCTGCTAGGATAAAATCAAGAGACTTCTGAGAGTAGTCATATATAGATTTTGAATTTCCGCCAAAGATTGCCATATTGTAAAAAATTTCTGGAGTTATTGATATTTCATTAGGTATATAATCTAAAAATTGTTTTTTATTATACTCTTTGTAATAAATACTGTCATCTTTATAAAAAACTGTAAAATCAAAATCATTATTTATTTCTAATGGTTTGAATATGGTCATATCTAAGTCTAAATGAATAAAATTATCAAACATTTGAGAGGCTAGAAAATAGGTCATTATTTTACCTAAAGACCAAGTAAGTTTATATTCTTTATTTAATTTTTCTAAATCAAAATGTACAGAGTCCCATGGTTCATCTTTTAGTATATCATAAGATTTATTGCAACAAAATAAATGTACTTTGTAACCAAGTTTTTTTGAGTAATTTATAGATCTTTTAAAATTTGTATTTTCTAATCTAATATTGTTATTAAATGGGCTCCAACTTGAATATATTATATTCATATCACTAACAAGATCCTCCTTCCGATACACAATAATAACAAGTGCATTCACCAACAGCAATTGAACAATTTACCCCATTTCCGCAATTTGGCGGCGAAGATACAAATCCAGAACCTGCACAAACAGATTCACAAGGTTCTGGGGTTGTAGTGGTAGTGGTGGTAGTAGGTTCTGGGGTTGTAGTGGTACTGGTGGTAGTGGTGGTAGTCGTAGTGGTAGTCGTCGTTGTTGTACTCGTAGTTGTAGTACTCGTAGTTGTCGTACTCGTAGTTGTAGTACTCGTAGTTGTCGTAGGAGCAGGAGTAGTAGTTGGTGGTGTAGGACAAGAACAACAATTCAAAACACTTCCACCATTTATATTTACTGTTCCGCCTGGTAAACTTATAACTTCTTGATTTGATCCTTGTCCATAACATGCCATACTAATGTTTACACTTTATTTGTGTAATATTAAGTATGCCTAGACCTAAACCAGTTGCTGATATCAATTACTTAATTAAAACAGAAAAAATGACTAACTTGCCTATTAGTTATTATCTTAAAAATAAAACAGAAAGAATGGTAGATCTTCCAGCTCTGTATTATGGAAATAATGTGCCAGCACTAGAAACAAATGGTTTAATATATTTTCTTGATGGTGTTGGATATAGTAAAGTTGGTTCAATATGGTATAATTCAGCTGATAAAGCTGGTGTATCAAAAACATCTGCTACCTTAGTTGGGGCTACTACTACGTTTGGCCCACCTAATATAATTCCTATTCAAGAGGAAAAATCATTTAGACTTGTGAATGGATTAACTGGCGCTTTAGTTACTGATTTGTCTTCTGATTTATTTAATATAAGTGGACTTGTTTTTACTTTGTCTTCTTATTTTAAAGTAAATAATTTTTCTTCGGCGATAACAACCAGATTGTTTTCTATTACTAGAACATCTGTAGCTAACACAAGTTGGGGTGTTTATTTCACTAATGATAATAATAATCCTGGAATATATTTTAGAGCTATTGCCGCTAATCTTCTTTTTAGAATAGATCTTAATAAAAAATATCTTGCAACGGTGGTTTATAATGGTAGTGTTTTTTCTTATTATTTAAATAATAAATTAGTTTATAGTGAGCCTTTTACTGCTTTTAGTAATCCAGGTTATTTTGTTGATCCAAATAATCCAAGTTTGAGATCAACAAGTGTTGTTGTAGGTAGCGGTGTATTTAGTAGTGTTTGGATAAATAACTTTACTTCTAGTTCTAATATATATTCATTTTCTGCTTACAATAGAGCATTATCTATACAAGAAGTAAGTAATAATTATCAATACTTTAAGCAAAGATACGAATAAAAAAAGACCTATATAACAAAAGGTCTTATAATAAAAATAGCCCATTGGATTTTTTAGTTTAGTTTGTTATTACCTATAAGAGTCTATTTAAATGTTTTAAAAAAGGGGGTAGGGGTATATATAAGAATATATTAATATAGTTGGGGAGAATGATGTCGACACCCCCGCGCCGATATAAAATCCTCATCGATCAGGTTTTTTTCAAAAATGGGGTGGGATCTTTTGCGTTCGTTCAGGTTTTGCTCTAAGATCGGGTATTCTTCTATATAGCTAATCATCAAGGGTTTGCATAAACTCCCCTCCCTGCGCGTGCAAATCGTTGACTATCAATGAAATTTAACTGAAGAAATATCTTGTAAAAAATCTATTCTGTGATAAATTAAGAGCATGAAGAAAAAACTAAGTAAATACGAACAACTAATCGCAAACCTCAACAAGGCAAGCCAAGACCTTAAGGATGCCTCTACCAAGGCCATCGCTACCCTTGACGCTCACGCTGAGAAAATCGAAGCTATCAATCAAAAGTATTCAGAAAAATAATTGTTGACGAAACCAATCCAGAAAGGCAATATAGAACCTATGAAACAAAACCTCAAAATCAGTTACCAAACCTTCGGCGAAAACAATGCTTACCTCCTCGAAGGAAGCATCAAACAGATCAATCACTTCTTCAATAGCATCTATAATTGGGAAGGAACTAACGGCAAGTTGCACGATATGGGCAACGGCAAAGCGTTTTACTTCTACGCTCATCCCGATGATGTGAAGAAAGCCCTTGTGAAGGTTGCTCTTCACTCGTTGGTCAATAAGATCAACGCCAAGGGTCGTAAAGGTGGATTGCTTGACCTTGCCAAGGCTAAGGCACAGAGCATCGTGGATGATATGGGTCAGACTTGCTTCCTATGGGGTGCTACTAGCTCCGAGGGATACAGCCTTGGAACTATCAGTGCAGAGAAACCCTCTGACTACTGCGGTGCAATCAGCAACGGAAGGGATTAATCCTATGACAGCAGAACTATTCATCGTAGCACTCACACTACTAGGCGAAGCGAGGGGTGAAACCTTCGAGGGTATGGCTGGCGTTGCTAGCGTCATACAAACACGAATGGTAGAGCGTAGCCAATCAGCTAAACAAGTATGCTTATCACCCAAGCAATTCAGCTTCTGGAATGGTGGAGTAAGTGAAGCTACCAAGAAGAAACTACTTGCTACACCACAAGGCAAGAACGCTTTATACCTTGCTGATCTAGTCATCCATAAACAGATGCCAGACATTGTAAGGGGTGCGAACCATTACCACGCCATCAGCGTAGCTCCTAGGTGGGCTAGAGACGCAAGGCTAGTGGCTACAATACGCAACCACAAGTTCTATAAGTTGTAAGTCGCTGAATATCAACGACTTGCGTAGGGGCAGTCCCTTGCGTTGCAACTCGTTGATGGTCAATGAAATTTAAATGAAAAAATATCTTGCAAAAATCCAAAAATGTGATAGATTATAGGTATGAAAAGAAAAACAAAATTAGAAATCCTCCTCGGAAATTTAGACAAAGCTTCGGCTGACCTCAAAAAAGCCGTTGAAGAATCCCAAAAGAGACTCGATGAAAGTTTCTCGAAATATCAACACAAAGTCGAAGTTGCTCATCATAACTCGATGACAATCAACGAAAAACAAATTGAAGAAATAATTTGACTTTTGAGGATTTTCTGGTAAACTATATACATAAGATAAAAGATAACAAATAACAAAGAAAGAAAAAAATAAAATGACACATAGAATGATAAATTGGAATTTTCAACGAAAACAAATGCGTGAAAATATGCGAAAAAATATGGATAGTAATGAATCCATCATAACTAACTCTAACAATACACCAACTTACTTTGGTGAAATATACCTTTACGAAGGAACTCTAGTAAAAGTTTCTTACAAAACTTCTGCAAATACTGCGGTTGTAACCTTCCTTGAAGGTATAGACAAAGATAAGGTTGGAACTATCAACCTTAACAATGCTAAACTAGTAAAGGAAAATAAATAAAATGAATAACGATAATAAAAAACAATTAACTTCCCAAGAATGGGAAATTCAACGTTGGGAAAATAACAACAAGAAATGGGCTAGACTCAAAAAGAGTTGGTCTGATTGGAAAAAGAATAATCCTGAAAAGGCTAAAGCTCACGCCTTACTAAAGGCAAAACTTAATGGAAAAAGTCCTAAGTCGTTATAAATCAACGAAATTTAACAGCTTGACAAAAAAAGAAAGTGTGATAGATTAAAGATATGACATACGAAAAAAGAAAACAAAAAGAAATCGAAGCTCAAAAAGCTCACTTGGCTCAAAAGGCTAAACTTACAGCAGAAAAGGCTGAACTTTTCAAAAGTCTCAACATTCAGATTGGTGACTTCATCGAAATAACAACCTCAAAAGGTAGTGAAGTTTTATTCGTGGAAGATTCTGCGAATACTTACGACACTTTGCCTTTCCTCAAAAACATTCTTTTCCTCTCGTTCAGGGGAATCAATGGTGCTGGCATCGTTGGGATGACTTCTCTCCTCGATGTTGTGGAAGTTAAAAAAGTAAAAGGAAGCATCGCACTTCTACAAGAAGTTGAAGAAGCGATGAAAGTTTCAAACCGAATCTTTCAAAGCTATAACGAAGCTGGAAGTTACAAAGGAGACTAATGAAAAAAATACTTTTCAAACTAAATAAAAAAACTTATAGACTCGCTGTAAAAAATGGCGAACAGAAAAACTTTTTGCGTGAAAGATTTTTTTACTATCTTTCTGCGAGTTGTTTGAATCTCAGAGACCTCTTGTAAGTCTCTCAGCATCAACGACTTGCAAGCGCAGGGAGGCGCCCGCGCGCAAACCCTTGATAATCAACGACTTACGTAAACTCGATCTTCGGCGCAAAACTGAACGAAGCGAAAAGATTGGGCTATTTTGTATTAGGCTATTTCCTATTTACTATTAGATATTCTGCTATTTGCTTTTTTCTAAAATAAATGTTGCGCTAAAAATAATTTGTGATACATTTAATCTATGACAAACGAAATTGCATCCCTAGCGACGGAAACCTGCGAAGAGGCTTATGTGGACGCTAATGCGTTCTTTGACTACATCAATTCCAATGATGCGGTCAATGCAATGCTCGATGCGTTGTCTGGAGTTTACAGCTCCAGCGAAACTATTGTGGAGGTCAAATAATATGGATTACAAAGCGTCCCTCAAAGAGTGGATGGCTCAACATATGTTGGGCTCGCAGGATGTGCGCGACATCCTTAACGAGATGCGCGAAGATGACCGCGCTATCAAATCCGAAACCTCTAACGAGCCAGACGAATCTATGGATGGCGACTTCGACTCTGCTATGGCTTCTGCTGGTCACGGCACTGATGAGGACTATGGTTACTTCGGCGATTCAGAAATTTGTGGAGAATAATTATGTTTCATCTAGAAATTTTTGATCCAGAAGAAATCAGACTGCATCGCCTAGAACTTGCGGAACAAGAAATGGAGCGATCTTTACAAGAAGGGCTCGAGTTCGATGATGTTGAATAGCTAAGTTGCTGATAATCAACGACTTACGGGCGCAGGGACTCTGCCGACGCAAATCGTTAATAGTCAACGACTTGCATCGGTTAGTTTTACATACTAGCTCGCCAACCTTCGAACACTTCGTCAATCTCTCTCTGCTTTTGCACAAAACTTTTGTTTGTGTCGAGTGGAGGATTATCAGAATCGCTCCAAGGATAAAAGCTTTCTAGATTTTCGTTTAGTAGTTTTTCGATTTTCATAAGAATAGGATTCCAAATATAATTCCAAG
>Ga0214919_10007382_pt1 | contig 14839 bp, 11 predicted proteins | sample LL1503_MetaG_FD_177994 | JGI IMG/M metagenome (GOLD analysis project Ga0214919, IMG submission 177994) | Freshwater microbial communities from Lake Lanier, Atlanta, Georgia, United States - LL-1503 | ecosystem: Environmental > Aquatic > Freshwater > Lake | place: USA: Georgia | collected... | reverse complement strand
TTTTGCATCAATTGCTTTGCAGCAACGAACTCACAGCTACGGGAATAGCCCCCGATTTTAACGGGATTCCCTTTTAATCATTTACATGAACCTAATTCTGAATCAAATTTAGCATTTATATATACCTATCACTTTTTAATTACTAACGGGCTGTTGAAAACTAGGCCATTTTTATTATATTTATAATTCATTGACTAAATATGAAGCAAAAGCAAGGCATTAATTTTTTTAGCCTTACCATGATTGTGGTGAGTTTAGTTATTGGTATGGGTATTTTTAAAACCCCTGCAACTATTGCAGCAAAATCGGGCACACCCCTTATTTTTTTTAGTGCTTGGTTTATTGGAGGTGTAATTGCTTTATTTGGAGCCCTTACTTATGCAGAAATTGGACAAAGACTTCCAGTGATCGGTGGCTATTATAAAGTATTTGCACATTGCTATCATCCGGGCGTTGGTTTTACTATTAACGTACTCATTTTAATTAGTAATGCAGCATCTCTTGCGGTGGTGGCATTAATTGGCGCCGACTATGTAAGTGATTTATTGTTTGGACAACCTTCTGGTACTTTATTTAATATTATAGTGGCCTCTGCTTCTGTGGGGCTTTTTTATATTGTTAATTTACTTGGGTTAAAGACAAGTAGTCGCACGCAGAATGTGTTGATGATTGTAAAAATCAGTTTGATCCTTTTATTGATTTCTGCAGTGTTTAGCGGTATTAAATTTATTTTCATTCAAGTAGGTACAAGTTTTTTTCCTGTTTTAACTTCATTTCAGGCTGTACATATTGCAACGCATGGAGTGAATGCTGGAGAAATAAGAGTATACGACGGAAGCAATGGCGGCCTTTTACTTTTAGTAAGTTTAGTTGCTGTTTTCTTTACTTACGGTGGGTATCAACAAACTATCAATTTTGGATCGGAAGTAAAATCGGCCAAGACCATGCAAAGAGGTATTGTAGTAGGCATACTAGTGGTACTATTTTTATATTTAGCCATTAACTACACTTATATTAAAGTCATTGGATTTGATCAAATGAAAAATGCCAATGCCATTGGTTCTTTATTATTTGAAGCCTGGTTTGGAAAATTCGGGGCCAAGGTTTTTGATTTTGCCATGGTCTTAAGTGTGCTCGCCTATGTGAATGTAATATTAATGAGTAATCCTCGTGTGATGTTTGCAATGAGTGAGGATAAAGTTTTACCTGCCATTTTTCAAAAGAAACATCCAAAAACAGATGCCTTAGTACCTGGCTTAACTGTATTTGCTATTACTACTATACTAGTTACATTTTTTGGTAAAGGGGTAGACGATGTACTAAGCTTTAGTATTTTTTTAGATTGTATGGGTATGAGTACCTCAGCAGCTACCTTATTAATATTAAGAAGAAAAAAACAAGGCGATGCTACCGTTACTGGCGCTTTAAAAAGATGGACACCTATTTTCTGTGTCGTTTTTGTACTATCCTATGCCTTAGTGGCCTGCGCAGTGGTCATTGACAAACCCTATTCTGCATTAACAGCCGTTATCTTATTATGTATTGTTTTGGTATTGTATAGAATCTTTTATTACAAGTCTTCTACATAATAGAAGGGGGAATTTCTACCACTCAAACCCCATTTTAAAGGCATCTTGGCTTTGTTTATGACGAAAAAAGATAATTTCTAGCCTTTCATCGTTACTAATGGCTGTTCAGCGCTTGCCTTTTCCGTCTGTCTAAAAATTACTGAACTAGCCCTTTATGTAGTATTTTTGTACTGTAAAAAGAGTTCTAACAACACATTACATGAAATATATAATAACAATAAGCTTATTTTTCTCTTCCATTAGCTTGATGGCGCAAGAACCTGCACAGTGGGATTTAAGATCTTGTGTGCAGTATGCCATTCAAAATAACATCTCCGTGCAGCAAGCAGATGTGCAGGCAAGACTAGCAAAACTACAAGCAGAATTAGCTAAATCTAACCGACTTCCCACTATTAGTGGTTCCACCGGAATGGGATTAAGATTAGGCCGTTCTATTGACCCTACTACTAATGGTTTCTCTAACACTCAATTTTTATACAATAATTTTGGAGTGAATGGAGGAATGCAATTGTTTAATGCAGGCAGGTTAAAAAATAATGCTGAAGCAAGTAGTTTAAGTTGGTATGCAAGTGAAACCGATAAGCAAACTATTGCCAATGACATCTCATTGAACGTGGCTACCTTTTATTTACAAATATTATCGGCCATTGAGCAAACTGAAATTGCAAAAATTCAAATACAACAAACAAAGGAACAATTGGCGGCTACTAGTAAGAGAGTAGAAGTGGGCTTATTACCTGAATTAAATTTACTAGAGTTAGAAACACAATTAGCCAATGATAGCAGCAGTTATATCACTGCTATTTCTAATGTGCAACAAGGCAAATTAAATTTAATGGCCTTATTGAATTTAGATGCTTCTAAGAATTTTGAAATTGTATCGCAGCCAGTTGATCAAATTAAATTACAATCTTTTGCCGATTTGCAACCCGATTATGTATTTAATTTCGCTTCTCAAAACTTACCAAATGTAAAAGCAGCTTCATTAAGAGTGAAGGCAGCGCAAAAAAATACTTTGGTGGCCAAGGCAAGTTTTTATCCTACTATTAGTTTTGGTTATAATTTAACTTCTAACTTTTCTAATCAGTTTAATTATATTAGTGGTTATCAGAGTAATGGATTTAGCACGCCTACTGCTGCTTCTCCATTTGTAACTGTGAATAGCGCCAAGTATTATGTTCAATCGCCTATTTTTACCCCTGTTACTTCAACACGTAATTGGAGCTCAGTATGGAATGGTTGGAACACACAAGTAGGTAATAACTTTGGTCAAAGTGTGGGCTTGCAAATGTCTATTCCTATTTTCAATGGCAATCAATCTAAAATTGCTTACAAGCAATCTAAATTGAATTTACAAAGTGTAACCTTACAAGAAGAGAATACGCAGAGAAAATTAAAACAAGATATATACGCAGCCTATACCAATGCAGTGGTTGCTTTTAATAAATTAAATGCCACTCAAAAAGCATTGAACGCAGCTGAAAAAACTTACCAATTTGCTAGCAAAAGATATGAGTTGGGTTTACTAGGTACCATAGAATTATTAAACAATCAAAATAATTACCTAAAAGCAAAAGTGAATTTTAAAACAGCTCAATACGAGTATGTATTTAGAATTAAATTACTTGAGTTTTATAAAGGGGAAGCATTAACATTATAAGAAGTAAAAAATAAATAAAATGAATAAGAAAGTAATTTGGATAAGCGTTGCAGTAGTAGCATTAATAGCGCTTTTGGTAGGCCTTAAAAAAGCAGGCGTTATTGGAAAGGTAGATGGTACTGAAGTAACTACTGAAAAAGTACAATTAAGAACTATTACCGAGTCGGTGAATGCAAGTGGTAAAGTATATCCTGAAGTAGAAGTTAAAGTGAGTCCAGATATCTCTGGTGAGATTGTAAACTTATTTGTTGAAGAAGGAGACAAAGTAACTAAAGGACAAGTATTAGCTAAAATTTATGCAGATATTTATTCTTCACAAAGAGATCAGGTTACTGCAAGCGTGAATCAAGTGAAAGCTCAATACGAGAACGTAAAAGCGGCATTAAGTGGCTTGAAAACGGCTTATGACAATAGCAAGGCAACCAATGATCGTTATAAAAAATTATTTGCTGATAAAATTGTTTCAAGATCTGAATACGAGCAAACAGAGCAAGCATTTCGTTCAGCAGAGTCTTCTTATAATTCAGCTAAAGAGTCTATTAAAAGTGGAGAAGCACAAATTCAAGGGGTAAGAGCGCAATTAGCTAGAGCTGAAAAAGATTTAGCCCGTACTATTATTACTTGTCCAATGGATGGTATTATAAGTTTAATGAATGTAAAAAAAGGAGAGCGTGTGGTAGGTACTGCTCAAATGACGGGTACAGAAATGATGCGTGTAGCCGATATGAAAAGCATTGAAGTAAGAGTTGATGTAGGAGAGAATGATATTACAAAAGTTAAATTAGGCGATACTGCTTTAGTGGAAGTAGATGCTTATAATAATAGAAAATTCAAAGGCATTGTATATAAAATTGCCAACCCTATTACTTCTACTGCTAATACTTCTGCTTCTTCTGCAGAAGTAGCTAATTATAAAGTGCATATTAGATTGCTTACAGATAGTTATACCGATTTAGTAAAGGATAATAATATTTTCCCTTTCAGACCAGGTATGACAGCAAGTGCTGATATTCAAACAAAATCAAAAGTAAATGTGGTAACTGTTCCATTGAATGCAGTGACTACAAGAGATAAAGATGGTGAAGGCAAGGATACGAAAGTAGGCGCTGTTAAAACAGACGACAAAGCACCTGACAACGCTTCAAAAGAGGAAGAGTTATCTGAAGTAGTATTTGTGTTAGGTAAAGATAATAAAGTGAAAATGGTGAAAGTGAAAACAGATATCCAGGATCTTAATTTTATTGAAATCATTGGCTTAAAAGTGGGGGATGAAGTTATTACAGGCCCTTATAGTATCGTAAGCAAGACCTTAAAAGACGGAACACTTGTAAAAGTGGTGACCAAAGAGAAGCTTTTTGAAGAGAAGAAGTAAGAAGCGATTTAGCTTTAGATAAATACTTAAAAAGGGGCGCATTTCAAATATGCACCCCTTTTTTATTTGTTTCGTATGTTTGTATTATGGAAAATAGTCGAATAGGTATTATAGGCAGTGGAAGTTGGGCTACCGCTATCGCTAAAATTGTTACAGACAATGGTCATCCTATTTCATGGTGGGTGCGCCAACAGTCCAATATTGACTACTTTACCAAGAGGCATCATAATCCACATTATTTAAGAAATACTTATTTCGATGTAACTAATATTCATTTTACAACCAGTGTTCAGGCCTTAGTGGATGAGTCCGATATTATCATTGTAGCAGTGCCTTCTATACATATTGCCTCAGCCTTAGAGGGAATGGAGTCAAGCGCATTAAAAAATAAAAAAATAATCTCTGCAGTAAAAGGAGTTATTCCAAAGTATAATATTTTGTTGAATGAGTATTTAGCAAAAAAGTTTAATGTAGCCTTAGGAAATTATTTTACTTTATTGGGTCCTAGCCATGCAGAAGAAGTAGCCGCTGAACAACTATCTTATTTAACTTTTTCAGGATTAGATACAGCCCAAACCAAAACCATTGCTTCTTATTTTGAAACAGAATATATTAATACAAGAATTAATAATGATGTTTTAGGGGTGCAATATGCAGCAGTGGCTAAAAATATATATGCATTAGGCGCGGGTATTGCACACGGCTTAGAATACGGAGATAATTTTTTAAGTGTATTTATTGCCAATGCTGCCAACGAAATGGATTGTTTGCTTTCTGCCATCGCACAATCAAATAATAAGCAGCTTGAAAAAACAAATTATACCGCCTCGGTTTATTTAGGTGATTTATTAGTGACCTGCTATTCATTGCACAGCCGAAATAGAACTTTTGGAAACATGATTGGTAAAGGCTATTCTGTTCGTGCTGCCGAATTAGAATTGAATATGGTGGCAGAAGGTTACAACGCGAGTAAGTGTATTATGGCTATGAAAGATACCATTCAAATAGATTTACCCATTATTAAAGCAGTCTATCAAATTTTATGGGAAGGCCATGATCCAGCTGCTACTTTCAAAGAAATTGAAAAAACATTGGTCTAGTATTATTTAGATTCTTAGGTAGCTCTACTATTCATTTATCCAGAAAAAATCACTGGCAATACCATCTGCAAAAAATTTCGCTTCTTTGGTAAGTGTATATCCCTGATCCGTGGGTTCAAGTTGTCCCAATGCTATATACTTTGGAGTAATAGACATTACATAAGCTTCATATTTTTCACCAAAATGAGTCTTGATATAATGAGTAGAGAAGCCTTCGCTTTTTCTAAGCGAAATCATCATATACTCGTTAAACTTTTGATCAAGACTTAAGTTTTCTAGTTCAAAAGGAACCTGATTATTTTTAATAGATTGAAAATAAAGCGAGTTGTTAGCAATATTCCATTGTCTTTGGTCTCCATTAAAGGAGTGTGCAGCTGGCCCTAATCCTAAATAAGGGACTTGATTCCAATAATTACTATTATGCTTGCTTCTGCCATTCGGCATTGCAAAATTAGATATTTCATAGTGTTCAAATCCCGCGGCTGTTAAGGCATCCACCATTATTTCAAATTGTCTCGCTTGTTTTGTAGTATCAATGTCTTCAATTTGTTTTTTGGCAATCATTGAAAATAAAGCTGTTTTTTCTTCTACCGTTAATGCATAGCAAGAAATATGATTTACTTTATATTGTATTAATGTGGCTATATCGGCCATTAAATCTTCGTCGGATAAATGCGGTGTGCCATAAATTAAATCGGCACTTATATCTTTAAAGCCTGCAGCCTGCACTATTTTTATAGCTTCATGAGACTGTTCAACCGTATGTGCTCTATTCATCCAAGCAAGAGAGCCTGCTTGAAAACTTTGAATACCAATGCTGAGTCTGTTCACGCCTAAAGCCAACCAATCCGCAGCAATGACTGGGTTAATATCATCCGGATTGGCTTCAATGGTAAATTCAAAATGGGGAGCCAAATTAAAATTTGTTGTAAGGGCTTCTATAATCATTTCTAATTCAGCCTTCTTTAATAAAGAGGGTGTGCCGCCTCCAAAGTAGATAGTTTCAATGGGGGCAGTAAGATAATTTTTTTGAAGCTTTATTTCTGCAACAAGGGCATGGGTAAATTCTTGAATATACTCGGTTTGCGTGGAGAAGTGGAAATTACAATAGTGGCAGGCTTTTTTGCAAAAGGGGATATGAATATAGATGCCTGCCATAGGGAGCGTTGTCTAACAAAGCTAGTTATTAGTTACTAATTATGCATCAGGATACTTATTTTTGCAGTAGATGATTTTAAATCTCCATAAAACTTTTTTTATACTAGGATGTATGGTAGTAGGGTGCATGCTCTCTATAGTGGTGTATGCACAAAATCCAACTGCCTTATCCGTTAAAGATACCAGTCAAATGGGCGCGGACTCTTTGGCTAAAAAAGATAGCTTAATGATAAAGCATATTCCCGTGCTACCCAGCACTTATCAAAAAGCAGATGCTTGGTTTATGCAAATACAATTAGCTGCTAAAGGAGATACGGTACTAGATAATATCAAAATGTATAAAGAGTATTTTAGCAATAAAAAAAATGCCTTTAAATTATATCACCAAACAGCAATAAATAATAGGAATGCTCAAATTATTTATAAAATTGAACAGCGTTATGCGGTATCAGATAAAGATGCCTTGTTTTATTTGTTGGTAGGTATGATACTTATATATGGGTTTGTGAATAATATGTATCCCCAGTATTTTCAAAAACTATTTAGTCAATTTAGCCAATCCTCCATGCGCATGATGCAAAATAGAGAACAGCTATTAAACAATAGTGTTGCTTCCTTATTATTGAACCTCTGTTTTATTTTAAGCTTTTCTTTAATGGCTGCCTTGCTTATTTATAATAGGCACTTATTGCCTATTTCTTTTTGGCTCGTGTACTTTTATTTATGTCTTTTTTTTACAAGCTTATACCTTGGTAAATATATTTGTTTAGAAATAGCGGGTGCTATATTTAGTACGAAAGAATTAGTAAAGACCTATGTTTTCGTAGTGTTTATGATTAATAAGGTACTTGGCATATTGCTGCTGCCCTTTATTCTTATTTTGGCATTCGCAAACCCTATTTATTTTCCAGCGGCTATTATAGGGGCTGGAGGCCTCTCAGTACTGCTTTTCCTTTATCGTTACTTGTTCTCACTAACCTCCGTAAGAAACAAATTACATATATCCTCCTTTCATTTTTTTCTTTACCTTTGTGCATTCGAAATACTGCCTCTTATGATCTTGTATAAACTGGTGTTGCAGTATTTTGGTGGAACGTATTAAAAGTTGAATTATAAAAAATGGCTATTAAAAAAATACTTATTTCGCAAGCACGTCCGGAAAGCGAAAAATCGCCTTATTTTGATTTGGAAAAAAAGCATAAGGTAGCGCTTCATTTTCATCCTTTGATTCAGTTAGTGCCCATTGCTGCCAAAGATTTTAGAAAAAATAAAATTGATATAGCTGTTTTTACAGCAGTTGTTTTCACCAGCAAACATGCTATTGACCATTTCTTTAGAACCTGTGATGAATTAAAAGTAAGTATCAATCAGGATACAAAATATTTCTGTGTTACCGAATCGGTAGCGCTTTATTTGCAGAAGTTTATTATGTACCGTAAAAGAAAAGTATTTTTTGGTGCAGACGGCACTAATAAAAAATTATTCGATGTTTTAAATAAGCATAAGGGTAATGAAAATTTCTTATATGTATGTAGTGAAAACCAACAAGATAATGAAATTGTGAATTGGTTAAAAGACCATGAATGTAAATTCGATTTGGGCTATATGTACAGAACAGAATTTAGTGATGTTAAAAAAGTATTTGATGAACATAGTTTTGATATAATATGCTTATTCACTCCAAGCGGTTTAAAAAGCTTGTTTCAGAATATGCCTAAGTTTAAACAAAATGGAACCGCCATTGGGGCATTCGGTTCTAGTACTTGCAAAGCAGTGGAAGAAGCAGGACTTCAATTACATATTAAAGTGCCTAGTCCACAAACACCAAGTATGATTGCAGGCTTGGAACAATTTCTTTCCTCTAATAGTAAAAAGAAATAAATAAATTGCATTCAAATGAATGCAAATCCAAAGCACACCAATAGTCTTATACACGAGACCAGCCCTTATTTATTGCAGCACGCGCATAATCCAGTGCTCTGGGAACCCTGGTCTGAAAAAGCATTGGCCTTAGCCAAAGAAAAGAACCAACCTATTTTATTAAGTATTGGCTACGCAGCCTGCCATTGGTGTCATGTCATGGAAAGAGAAAGTTTTGAAGACGAGACAGTGGCTGCCTTTATGAATGCTCATTTTATTTGTATTAAAGTAGATAGAGAAGAAAGGCCCGATATTGATCATATTTATATGGACGCCTTACAAGCTATGACAGGCTCAGGTGGTTGGCCCTTAAATATTTTTTTATTACCTAATGGAAAACCATTTTATGGAGGTACTTATTTCCCACCTCTAGCCATGCCGCAAAGAGCTTCTTGGATGGATGTTTTACAGGGCGTCAAAAATGCATTTGAAAATAATTACGATAAAATAGTAGAGCAAGCGAATGAACTCACTCAACATATTGTAAGAAATGTTATCATACCGGTGAATACAAGTACCGATGAACAAAATAGAGAAGAACCGCTTGCTACCAAGGAAGAAATTGAAATTATTGCAGGACGTATTTTACAACAAGCCGATACTCAGTGGGGTGGATTTGGAAATGCACCTAAGTTTCCTCAAACCTTTGTCTTGCAAATGCTTTTTAGAAATTATGATTTGAATAAGCATGAAGCCTCATTAGTACATGCCATTCGTTCTATTGATAAAATGATACAAGGAGGTATCTATGATCATTTAGCAGGAGGTTTTGCAAGATATAGTACCGACGCACAGTGGCAGGCACCCCACTTTGAAAAAATGTTATATGACAATGCTTTGTTAATGGGTGTGATAGCAGAGGCTTATCAAATCACGCAGAAGCAGTCTTATAAAAAAGTGATAGAGCAAACCATAGATTTTTTACACAGTGAATTATGCAATGAGCAAGGCGCCTACTATGCAGCCCTAGATGCAGACAGTGAAGGGGTAGAAGGTAAATTTTATACTTGGTCTTACACTGAAATAAAAGCATTATTGGATCCTGCCATTTTTGAAAATTTCTGTAAATATTATCAAATAACCGAAACAGGTAATTGGGAGCATGCCAATATTTTATGGACTGTAGAGGCGATGGAGCTAGGCATGCAGGATGGTTTTGAAAAAGCAAGAGCAACACTCTTGGAAGCAAGGTCTAAAAAAATAAGACCAGCGCTTGATTATAAAATAATTTTGTCTTGGAATAATTTAATGATTGTTGGACTTTGTAAAGCCTATGAAGCTTTAGGCAATGAAGCGTATAAGCAAAAGGCCATTGATACGATGCGGTGGATAGAAGAAAATATGTGGAATGAAAAAGAAAATTATTTTTATCATACACATACCAAGGGCGTTAATAAATCTTTTGCATTTTTAGATGATTATGCGAGTTTAATGCAAGCTTATATTCATTTGCAAGAAATTACGGGCAATATTACTTATCTAGAAAAAGCAAATAATTGGATGCACTATGTACAAGCTCATTTTATAACAGAAGATAGACTTTTTTATTATTTCACCCCTGACTATCAAAAAGATATTATCGTAAGAAAAAAAGAAACCTATGATGGGGCTCAACCAAGTGGCAATTCGATGATATGCTCAAGTTTGTATTATTTGGGTACCCTATTTGAAAATGACCAGTGGACAAGTCAGGCGGAACAAATGATAAGATCGATGCGTAAACTTATATTGCAATATCCATCGGCCTATAGCTACTGGGCTCAATGTTTCTCTATTATGACTGAAGGGTATCAATCTTTGGTGGCAGTGGGCCCAAGTGTAAGAACGGATATCGAAAAACTAGTTTCTAGGTTTTTACCTCAGAAAATGCTTCTTTTTATACCTAGAAATTTATCTACAATACCCATGTCATTATCAAAGCAAGGCTATGATAATCAATTCTTTATATGTAAGAATAAAACATGCTATCCGCCTGTACCTAGTTTAATCGAATTTTTAGCAAAAGTCTAACAACTAATGTTTTAATTTGCAGTTCCTATTTATGCAGTGAGAATCAATACTTTCTGCTAAAAAAAAGTCCCATTTTTTTTGATAAAAATAAAATTTAATTAAAAAAAATTCGTTCTATAGGAGATAAGAACCGGTAAAACTAAAATATGATTACAAGATTGAAGAAACTGCCTTTTAAATTACCCTTGGTATTAGTTGCTATTATACTAGGTTCTATTAGTATGTTATCATTTAAAGCGGCTAAGTTTCGTTCCGATCCTTATATGGTGCAGATACCTGGAGGGTCCTTTTATATGGGACCAAGTGATGAGCAGGTGGATATGGCCATGGTCAATAGAAAAAAATTAGTATCCATTACTGGTTTTTGGATGGACCGTACAGAAGTAACGAATCAGCAATATCGCAAATTTGTAAAATATGTATCCGATTCTCTCAAATATTTAGCCGTGTATGCAGGTGGTGTGAATCAAGCAGCAGATACAGTGAAAGTGGATTGGAATAGAGCATTAAGAATTAATACTAATAGTAATGCTGTGCTAGAAAAATTAAATGAACTTTTGTTAAGCCCTGATAATCGTATTCAAGGTAAAGTTGAAATAGACCCTACTAAATTAATCTACAGATATTCTTATGTGGATTTAAAAGCGGCTGCTAAATCATCTAAAGGATTAGAGCAACCCTTGAGTAATTTTCTAGTTTCTGAAACAGAAGCTGTTTATCCTGATTCGCTCGTATGGATGAGAGATTTCTCTTATTCTTATAACGAACCATTTACGCGTTTATACTTTTCACACCCTTCTTATAATGAATATCCGGTGGTGGGTATTACTTGGAAGCAAGCTATTGCTTTCTGTCATTGGAGAACTAATAACAGTAATTTTTATTTAGGTAAGGGGAATAAGAAAGACGAAAAAGTGGATGGTATTTACCGCTTACCTACAGAAGCAGAGTGGGAATATGCTGCAAGAGGTAATTCTAAAACGAACAATATGTATCCATGGGGTTCGCCTTATACAAGAACAAAAGAAGGAAGACTCTTAGCTAATTTTAAACCAGGAAGAGGAGATTATTTTGGATCAGATGCGAAGAGCGATAATATTTATACAAGTAAGGTTCAATCTTATCCAGAAAACGGCTATAAATTATTTGATATGGCAGGCAATGTCGCTGAATGGACTAGCTCTGTATATTATGAGGGTGGCTATAATTTTATGGGAGATTTTAGCCCAGATTTACAATACAATGCAAAAGAAGAAGACCCCATTTCTATGAAAAGAAAAGTAGTTAGAGGAGGTTCTTGGAAAGATATCGCTTACAATATTCAAGTAAGTACTAGAAATTATGAATACCAAGATACCGCCAAGTCTTATATTGGATTTAGATGTGTACTTTCAATGGCGCCAAGAATTAATTAATCATCTTTCGAATTAAATAGTATCCTATAAAATTTATAAATTTTTCAAATGTCAAATTCCATTTCGTCCAAAACCAATAAGATCATTAACGTAGTTTTCTCTTTAGGAGCTGCGGTAGTTATTATAGCTACATTGGCAAAAATCTTACATCTATCATGGGCCGATTATGCATTAATAGTTGGTTTTATCACAGAAGCCGTAATTTTTACCATTTATGCATTCCTGCCACCACCAGAAGTAGGAGATTCAACGCATGCTCCACAAGCAGGTGCAGTGGATTCGGTGATGGCGCATTTGGAAGCGGCCAAATTAGATGGCGCTGCTTTTGAAAAATTAAGCAACAGTTTCCAACGCTTAAATGACACTGCCATGTATTTGGGTGATTTAGCAGATATGTCAAAAGCAAGTAAAGATTTTACAAATAATACAAAGGATGCTGCCATTGCATTAGGTTCTATCAAAGATGCAGCAGGTTCGGTTTCTACTAATTTGGGAAGTTTTGCTTTGGCTACAGATGGTGTTAAAAACTTAAACGAACAATTTGCGATGATGAGCAAAAGTATGGAAGCCATGAATACCTATTATACAAAGTTGACAGATGCTGCTGATGCCATGTCAAGTTCTGCACAAGATGCGATTAGAGCAAAAGAACAAATTGCTTTATTAGCCGACAATCTTACTCAATTAAACAAAGTATATGGCAATATGATTGTTGCTATGCAAGGACGTTAATTTAATTATTCAAATTTTCATTTTTTAAAATCTAGAATACATGTCATTACCTAAGGAGCCAAGGCAGAAGATGATTAACATTATGTATATAGTGTTAACTGCGCTGTTGGCATTAAATGTATCTAGTGAAATTCTCAATGCATTTAAAACCATCGAGCAAAGTTTAAACAGTGCTAGTAATATCATAGAAAGAAAGAATGCAGATATCTACAAATCTTTGAAGAGAAAATTAGCTGATCCAAAGTCGGCTGAAAAAGCAGCTATTTGGGCACCTAAGGCAGAAAAAGCACATGCCTTTGCTGACGCCATGTATACTTATGTAGAATCATTAAAGAAGGAGCTAAAAGTTGAGTCGGGATTAAAAATAAAAGACGGTAAAGAAGAGTATAAAGAAGATGATTTAGATGCCACTACAAGATTATTTTTAAACGACAAATCGGGAGTATCAAAAGGAAAAGATTTATATAATAAGTTAGTTCAATTTAAAGCCGATTTATCTGCTATTGATCCAATTATTGCGAAAGAAGTACTTCCTAATTTACCCTTAGACTTATCCATTCCCACCACTACAAGTATTGCAGGTAAAGACGATTGGGCTTATGCTTATTTTCACATGACACCTAGTGTAGCGGCCATTACTATTTTAACAAAGTTTCAAAACGATATTCGTAATAGTGAAGCACAGGTAGTAGAATTTTGCCATAAAGAAATCGGAGAAGTAGAATTAATATATGATCAGTTCAATGCCTTTGCTGCTTCTAATTCTCAATACTTAATGAAAGGAGAAGAATTAGTTATTACTGCAGGGGTGGGTGCATTTAGTAGTGCAGCCAAACCTTCTATTTCTATTGATGGTGTAAACTTACCTATCACTGCAGATGGTTCTGCTATCTATAAGTCAACAGCAGGTGCTCCAGGCATAAATTCAAAAAGAGTAAGAATTTCTTTTTTAAAGCCTAATGGAGAAACAGCTATCGTAGAAAAGGATGTGAAGTTTACAGTGGGAACACCTGTTGGTTTAGTTGTGTCAACTGATAAAACAAGAGTTTTTTATAAAGGGCTAGATAATCCATTGACCATCACTGGCGGTGGAGGAGCTGAAAATATTAATGTGGCAGTTGAAGGAGCTGGTTCAAAAATTAGCAAAGCTAGTGCAGGCCAATACATTGTTAATTGTAGTCAATTGGGTATTGTGACTGTGAATGTGAATAGCGGGAAGTATGCTCAGAAAATTTCTATCCCAGTAAAAAGAGTACCAGATCCTATTCCAGTAGTTATAGGTACAAAACCTGGCGGGAGCGTTAGCGGAAATATGCCAGCAAATACATTCAGAATACAAACCGGAGTTGGTGTTGAATTAAAAGATTTTATTTTTGATGGCGTTAAATTTACTGTACTATCATTCAATGTTTTCTTTACTGGAAAGGGGTTTGAGGAAATGGGAATTGCAGAAGTCAATGGTCCTGCTTTCGCCGGTGAGGTTAAAAGTTTAATGAGAAGGTGTCAGCCAGGAACAACTGTTACTATCGCTGGAATTAAAGTTTTAGAGCCCGGCGGAGGCACTAGAGAATTAGATCAAACCATTACTTTTATCTTGCAATAAAATTGTAAAAAAAGTAGAAAAATATAAGACATGAAAAAATTAATATTCCATACTTTGTTTTTAGTGCTTGCACTAATGATAGTCAATAGCGTTCAAGCGCAGTTTAACTATAAGAAAAAAGCAACACCTGCTACCAAGGATACGCTTGCAGCAAAACCTGTTGAAGTAGCGCCGGTATTGGTTTCCACGGTGGCTATAGATACCAATATAAAATCTACTAAATCAATTGATACCACCATGGTGGGCGGTTTTAATGCAAATAATAGAAAAAGTTTAAGAC
>Ga0214919_10007381_pt1 | contig 14842 bp, 10 predicted proteins | sample LL1503_MetaG_FD_177994 | JGI IMG/M metagenome (GOLD analysis project Ga0214919, IMG submission 177994) | Freshwater microbial communities from Lake Lanier, Atlanta, Georgia, United States - LL-1503 | ecosystem: Environmental > Aquatic > Freshwater > Lake | place: USA: Georgia | collected... | reverse complement strand
ATAATTATTAAAGATGCTGCATTTATAAATAATCAATTTTATGTTTTAGCAATACCCTATATAAAATTAAATACTATTAGAGATTTAAGTTCTAAACATTTATTATTATTGTATGAAATGAAATTAAAGATAATAAATATTGCTAAATTATATAATATTAAAGCTAATGAATTATATATTTATTTTCATTATCATCCATCTTATTATCATTTACATTTACATGGGTGTGTATCTAATCATTCTTTATTAGATTCTAGATATTTACGTCATTTTTTTATTGATGATATTATTGAAAATATTCAAACTAATAGTACATATTATAAATATAAAACATTAACATTTGAATTAAAATTAAATAATCCATTATTAAAATTATTTAAAAATTAACTAAAATTAAAATAATTATAAACTATTATATATATAATAATATTAATAATATTATTTTTTTTTATAGCTAGTGTTTAAAATAATTAATATCAATAGATTGATAGTAATTATTTTGATAAAATACAAAATTATTTTAAATATAATAAAATAAATACATTGTATAGTCAAATTAAAAAAATTTTATTTATAATTAATTAAAAATAATAAGTCTTTATTTTAATATATTTTAATGATATTATTTATTCAAGTATAATTCTAATTTATTAAATAACTAGGTATATAAATAATAATCAATATTTAACAATTTAGAAAAATATATATAATTTTATTATAATAAGATTTAAGATAGAAATAATATTAATTTATCAAAGAGATATGAAAAAATAAAATTAAAAATTTTATAAATTATTAAATATTTAAATTATTATATTTTATCCAATTTGATAATACTAATAATTTAAATAATATTATTGACATAATAAATAAAATTAAATTATATATTGATATTATCTTAAATTGAATATTATAAACAAAACTAAAATAGAATTAAAATATAAAAACATTATATTTATTATTTAGTAAATTTATTGAACATTTATTCATTATTTGTAAAATTTATTGAACATTTATTCATAATTATAATATGAGTTCTATCTATATAAAATAGTGAATTTTTTTATTTAATTGATATTTTTCTTTCAGAATTCATTAAAAAAAATTCATTAAATATAACTTTTGATTCTATACTTAATGCTTCGTAAGTATTCTGAGAAATACTAATATTTTCTGAAAGCTTCATACGTATCAGTGGTGGTGAGTTTAAAATAATATCTAAAATCTCTGGATTATCTAATAAATCCTTTAAATAATCAGAATTAAAAATAGCTCTAGGATATTCTTTTAAAATTATTTTTATTGAGGATAATGCTTTATTTTTATTACAAATTCTAGCTAAAAAACCAAATAAAAATGTAAATTTTTCCCCAACATCTGTATCAGTATATGTTTTAATTAAATTATATATTTCAGTAATTTTCTCATCATCAGTTAATATTCCTTCTGGAAATAACCAAGGATTTATATTATTTTTTTTATTATCAATATAATCTTTAATAAATTCTTTAAATATATCATAAAAATTCAATATTACCAAATCTACTTCATTAATATTATTTGGAAAAAACACACTTATAGATGTAGTTAAATTTTCAGAATATGTCTCATTTACATGTTTATCTTCATCTTTTAAATAAACATTAGTTGAATCATAAATTTTCATAGTTCCAATTAATATTGAGAAACATAGATAATTTTTTGTTTTTATTTCCTGAATAAGATCATTTAATTTTTTATTCTTGTCTATAGATATTTCTAGTATTACATCACCAGTTAAACTACTTTTTAACTTAATAATGATAATGTCAGATATATCTTCTCCAACAGTCCCGGCTTTCAATTGCAAGTATTTAAATTTATATTTGAAATATTTTTTATCCATAAAATATCTTAGAAAAATAAATTTTTTTAAGATATTTTTAATAATAATATATCTAATAAATCATTATTAAAATTATTTTAACAATTAATTATATAAGCCTACATAATATAATAACATAAAATTTAAATTACTATCTATTAATATATTTTAATTAATATAATTAAATGATTTTTTTTAATATATAATTTAAAATAATTTAATTATATTTAAAAAAAAAATCTATATCAATGTATAATAATAAATGGCATTTAGTAGAGTAAACTATGATAATGAAGCGTATTCTTTACAGTTACAGAGAAGTACTGAACCATTAACTTATAGATTATTTGGTTCATTTGCGGAAAATGTTAATTCATGTTTTGCACCTGAAGGCAATATTGGTTCTAAAGCAGATGTATCAATTGTTAGAGAACAAACACATTTAACTAATGAAACTATGACTGATGCAGAAAGTGCCCTATCATGGAGAAGTAATTATTTAAATAAAAATAATAATAATACAAATCCATTTAATAAATTTACTTTTATTGATAAAAAACAATGTTCTGGTAAATTATCTCCAGAAGATACAAGATTTACTCATCCCATTAATAATTATAGATGTATGAGTACTTTAGATTTTGAATATCAACCATATTTACCAGTTAATCCCCAATGTTATATTCAAGATATAGATGATAAAGTAGGATTAAATTCAAGATTATATTCTAAAGATAATTATGTTATGCCAAAACATAAATTTTGGGATACTGGTTCCGCATTACCATAAATAAACTTGTTTTTTTACCATAAATAAACTTGTTTTTTTACCATAAATAAACTTGTTTTTTTACAATAAATAAACTTGTTTTTTTACCATAAATAAACTTGTTTTTTTACAATAAATAAACTTGTTTTTTTACCATAAATAAACTTGTTTTTTTACCATAAATAAACTTGTTTTTTTACCATAAATAAACTTGTTTTTTTTTATTATAAATAAAAATATAATTATTTTTATTTAATCTTATAATTTTTAATAAAAAAATTGATTTTTTTATTAAATTAATTCTTATTAAAAAATTATTACCTAATAAAATTTCCATAATAGATAATTTATTAAACTATCTAATTATGGAAATAACTTTAAAATTTCGCAATTATTATAATCCACATGAATTTATATTAGATAAAACCTTTTCTATAATTAATGAACATGAATATTATAATAGCATTAATCTAGTTTATAAATATTTACAAAATATATATTTTTATTTGAATTTTGATTTATTATTAAATAATATAATGCTTAATAAACAAGAAAAATTAATAAATTTACCATATTCAACTAAAGAATATATTATTATAGATATTATATTTTATCCTAAAAATATTGCTAATGAATCATCGTATAATATAAGTAGTTATTTATTTGGAATACAAAATGATGGTTATCTTGTTACATTATCTCAAATGCCCAAGTCAATTAAATTAGATTTTAAATTAGATTTACAGATATCATCAAAAATAATTAATATATTTTCAACTAAAGAAAATGTAGTAATTTTACTTGAAGATGGACAAGCCATAATTAATGGCGGATTTGTTCATTTATATACAAGCTTAAAACAATTGTATCTTAATAATATTAACTATATTGTTAAAAATGATTATGCATTTGCATTTTTAACTTTTGATAATATTGTATATACTTTTGGATGTCCTCAATGGGGTGGAACTAAATATATATCTAGTAGTTTTACTAATCCTAAAAGCATTATTACATCAGGATTACCAAATACATCAGGATTACCAAATACATCAGGATTACCAAATATAAAATATATTTATGCATCTCGAACATTATTTGTAGCAATTACTTTTGATGATGAAGTTATCACTTGGGGATGTAAAACTAAAGAATTTAGAGAAATTTATCAGTTAAAAAATATAAAAAAAATTATTTGTAATAATTTTGCATTTGCGGCATTACTTAATAATGGAAAAGTCATAACTTGGGGAGATGAAGAAAATGGTAGTTTCTGGTGCTCACAACTTCAAGAATTATTAGTTGATGTTTTAGACATTTATCCTAGAAAAAATGGATTTTTAGCTATTAAAATGAATAATCAAATACTTGAATGGGGAGAAAAAGACATTATTCAATATACTGATGAATTTGATAAATATATTTTAGTATCTGACCAAATATTTATATACGATAATACAATTATTATTATTAAAAAAAGTGAGAATAAACTTTATGTGATATCAAAACACGATGAAAATATATCTGCTAGTGCTAGTGCTAGTGCTAGTGCTAGTGCTAGTGCTAGTGCTAGTACATGTTCAAGAATACACTATAACGCTAGTAGTCATAAAAATATAGTCTTAAACCTTTTTAGTTTTAATTTTAGTTCTGAAATAATTAAAATTGTTAAAACTAATATTAATAATGAGTATATAGCATTATTAAGTAATGGTACAATTATTAGATGGGCAATTATAAATAATTCTCTTATTGAATATTTTACTCAGAGTATTTTATCAGATATTGTAAATATTATAGTATCTGGTAATAAATTTTATGCATTAAATAATAAAGGACAAGTTTATGTATGGAATGAATTAGATTATGGTAAATCATATGATTTAGATGAAATAAATAATTCTTATCAATTATTAAATAAATATACTGATATAATTAGTATATTATCAAATGACCATAATATATTATTATATAAAAAAACAGGAGAATTAATAATACTAGGTAAAGCTAGTACTTGCCCTGTTGTAAACAATATTGTCTCTATTTATCAAGTTTAGATTACTACTGTTTTAAACAAAATATTATTTCTTTTATAAATAGCTAATATAACATATTATTTTTTAATTTATATATATTTATGTTTTTATTTACATATATTTATATTTTTATTTATCAAAAACAATTACAAAATCACATATATTTACAGTAATACTTGTAAATGCTAATTCTTTATTACCTAAATCTAATTTAATAGAAGAACCATTAAAATTAATTTTATTATAAATTTTAATATTTTTTATATTTTTTTCAATAAATAATTTAATTGATTTATAAAAATCATCAAAAAATTTATTTATTTGACATTTAATTAATTTATTAAATTTGGTTAATTGATAATTGCTTGATAAAATTTGTTCATTAATAGTTTTTTGATCTATAACTAATAATTCTTCTTGTGGTTTAATAATTTTCTTAATAAGTAAATTTAATATTTGTGTTATTTTATGTTGTTCTTTTAATTTTTTTTGAATTGATAATTTATTATTATTAATATATATTTCATTATTCTTATTTAATCTTTTAAATTCATTATTAAAACTATCTAAAATTATAATATATTCTTCGGAATTTTCCATTAATTTAACTTTTACAAATAATTCTTTAATAATTAAAAGTATATTTTTATTACTACTGATATAATTAGTAAATGTATCTTTTATTAATTTTAAAAATACAAAATCTTGTGTATTTTTTTTTAATAAATTTTGATTATGTATCATATGTTTTTTAATCATATTATCAAGATTAGAATACCAATTATAAATAGTATCTTTAATTAAATCTATAATATCATTTCTAACTAAATCATATAATAATTTAGTATATTTATTTATGTCTAATAAATAATCTTTTTTTAAATTTATTATATCAACTTCAATAATGTCTAAACAATTATCACTTTTACTTTTAATTATTGGTTTTTTAAATAACTCATCTGAAGTACATAAAAAACCATTTCTAATAAAATATCCATTTTTTATTATACTTGATTCAAAATTTAAAAGTTTTTTCTGATATTTTCCAACATAAATTATTTTTTCTATTTTGGAATCTACTTTACAAAACATTATATTAGGATGAACAATATTAATATGCATAATATTTGTTGATTCATCATAATATTTATCATTAATTATATTATCAACATTTGATTTAATCATTGTTTCAAAAAAACTCATAGTATATTTAATGAAATTATAATTTTGCTATTTTTACTCTTAAAATAGATTTTTACAGATAAAAAATACAGCTAAAAGAATATAATTATTAATGTAAGGTAATTTTGAAAATGCCTATTCTTAATTAAATATAAATTTCAATTTTTATACTTTTATAATAAAAATATTTTAAAAGTATAAAAATTGATTTATTTTTTAAACTTAAATAGGAAAATTATGTGATACCCTAAAACCAAGAGTTATTATATCTTACACATTATATTTTATTTTTATTTAAGTGGTCATATTAATAAAAATATAATTAAATGATAGCAACAATAATAATAAATAGTATAAAAGGTAAAATTCTTGAAAAAAAAGTTATTTTACATGATGACCTAGGTTATCCAACTTATATTAATACAATAAATAATATATTATGTTTAGACTATAATTATACAAAATTTAGTTTATTTTTTGATAAAAGAGAACTTAAATCAACAGAAAAATTAATAGATTTAATTGATTTGACAAATTCTACTGATAATATTAAATTAATATTTGATATAATTTTTTATCCTAAAATATCATCTGACAAATTATCTAAACATACTTTACTTGGAATGACTCATGATAATTTTTTATTAGAATTAAATAATTATAAAATAACTTTGACTTTATCTCAAGAAATTATTAATAACTGTAAAAAAATAATAGATATTTATACAAATAAATTTAATTTTGCAATACTATATGAAAATAGAGATTTATTTATATATGATTCTTATAATTTTGATAATGTATTATGTAAATTTAAAAATATTACTAAAACTGTTATTAATTATGGTGCAATTGCAGCATTAAATACTGCTAATATTCTTAATACATATGGTTTAGAACATTATGGCGGTGAGCATACTTTTACGGATATTAAAGATATTTATGCATCTAAAACAATGTTTATAATAATAAAAACAAATAATTATACAATGTCAATTGGACAGATTGAACGTATTTTAAGAGATGAATTTATTCATATATATGATTTAACTAATGTTAAAATGATTTATTCAAATGAGAAAGCTTTTGCAGCTCTTAAATATGATAATACTGTTAGTACCTGGGGTAATTTAATAGATGGCGGGGATTCAAGTAAAGTTAGTAGTCAGTTAGTTGATATATATGAAATTTATCATACTTTTTGTGCATTTGCTGCATTAACTAAAAATGGAACTGTTATTACTTGGGGAGAACCATTATCTGGTGGGTGTTCAGATAAAATTAAAAATAAATTATATGATATAGAATATATTGTTTCAATAAGACATACATTTTGTGCATTAAGAAAAGATAAACAAATTATTATTTGGGGTTATGGAGATTCAGACATGTTTGATACTATTACAGAAAAATTCATTGAAATAAAAACTTCAGGTAATAGTTTTTGTGGTTTAACAAATTCAGGTAATATTATAGTTTGGTATGAATTTAAAGTTTATAAAAACTTAATTAAAAATGTTTCTTCAATATATTGTAATTTTACTAGTTTTTTGGTTGTTCATAATAATGATAAAATAATAATATATAATGAAAAATATTTTGAAGATATAGATAAAAATCAAAATATTGACATATCAATAGATTTTAATGATATTTTAGCTATTCATACATTTTCATCAAAATTTATAATTTATACTAAAAATAAAGAAATAATGATTGTTGATTATTATTTTAATATTAATATTTATACTGATATTATAAGAATGTTTGAAATTTGGTGACAATATTTTTTATTAATAAAGCAAAATAAAAAATTGATTTATTATTTATACTTCAATATAATAATTTTTTTTACCTAATCAAACTATAAATAAAAAATTTTTTTCTTAACAAACTAGAAAATAATAACATTTTTTATATATCATATAAAAAAATTATATAAACTATGAGAACTATTATGATTTGTGTAAGTTTGCTAGATGGTAAAATATATCATAAAAAAAATTATGATCTATGGGATATTAATCATAATTATACTATTCTTAACCAAATATTTCTTGATTTAAATAAAAAATATTTTCCTATTAATTATACTTTAGTATTTAAAAATAAAATTCTTCATTCCCGAGATAAAATAATATCATTATTAGATGATAATTATGATGTAAAACCAATATTAAATTTAACTATGATAATATTTTCTAAAATAATTAAAATAGAAAAACATTATCATTATAAAAAATTAAAAGAAATAAATAATTTTATTTTTATTACTAGTCACAAAAAGCAAAGCTTAAATTTATATTATTATAAATGTTTTAATAATATATTTTCTCAAGTTATTTTCACTCATGAAATAGTAAAAATAAATAGTTTAAAAATAATTGATATAATATCAAATAAACTTGGAATAATGTATATTTTAGATAATAATGAAGCTATATTTTGTTCTCATAAATATTTAACTATTTATGATACTAGTTTATTATTAACTGATAAATATATTGTTAAATTATCTAATGTCTCAAAAATAGTAGCGACTCACAATATATTTGGAATTCTTGACTTATCAGGAAAAATAGCAACTTTTAATTTTTCATTACATAATACTATAGAATATAAAGTTCATTTAAATAATTGTATAGATATTTATTCAAATTATACACATTTAGTTTTTATTAAATATCATAATATTATTGTTATGTATCCACCTTATACCGATAATGATTTAAATATTAAAATAGATAAAATAGAAAAATATGTAAATATATATGCTAATAAAGAAGCATTTGCAGCATTATTAGAAAATGGTAATGTAATTACATGGGGTAATGTTATTAATGGTGGAGATTCTGAGAAAGTTATGAAATATTTAGTAAATATTACAGAAATAAAAAAAACAGATTATTCTTTTGCAGCAATATCGGCAAATAATTATATAATAACTTGGGGTAATAATGAACATAATAGTCATATACTGATATATGACATTGATGAAATTGAACCATATTTATGTAAATATTGTAAAAAAAATAATCAATGTTCAAGATACTCATCTATAAATAGTTGTTGTTTTGTTATTACAAAAAATAATAAAAAAACATTATTACAAAATGTAGATATACTAAAAGATAAACCAATATATACTAATTTATATTCCAGATTAAAAATTAAATATAATTATCATGAAATTGATGATGATATAGAAATAGATGAAATAGAGTATAATGAAATAGATGAAATATATGATAATAAATCTTTAAAAAAACTTAAACATTATTTATATAATCATATTCAAGAAATTAATGATGATAATGATAATAATGATGATATTATATTTATACATCCATATTATAATTTAATTATTAAAAAATTAGATAATAATAAAATAATGATAATTTATGATGATATAATTCAAGTTATTGATAATTTAATAAATTTGTTTATTTTTTAAACATCATATATTTTTATTATATCAGGAACTTCTATTGATTCAATTTTATATAAATCTTGTTGTAAAGTATAATTATCATTAATGATTATTTGAAATATGATAATATTACCATTTGTTTTATATAATAAGAAACTAGAATGAGTAGATATAATTTTATCATATTCATCTAAATTTATTTTATAAGTATATGGCTTGCATGAATTTATATGATATTCATTGTTTATTACACCAAAAATTTTTAAATATTTATAAAAAATAATATTAATTAATCCATCATTAGATAATATCATTAAACCCAAACAATTTGATGCTATATTAATAACATTTTCAATTCCATCTATCTTATAATTAGCATGTTTAGTCCAAATCATTAAATAATTATTAATAGTTATACCAGCATAAATATTATAAGATGAGAAATGAAATTCATGACATGAAATAATTTTAGTAAATTTATCATATTCTGTTATTTTTTTACAATCTTTTAAGGTTTGAATAAATGGAATATATTTAAAATTACAAAAATTAATTTCATATGCAAAATAGTCTATATGCCAATAAAATACTGTGCCATTATTTTTAAGTGCAGAAAAAGAATAGTCTGTAGTACTTATATCAATAATATCATTTAGATATTCTTTAATTAAATTATAATTTCCTTTAGTATTACCAATATCGCCCCATAAAATAGCTGTTCCATTGGATTTTAATGCTATAAAATGATATGCCATTGGAAAAATTTTTACAATATCAACTAAATCATCTTTAACACTATTTGAATTACCTCCAAAATTTGAATTTCCCCATGTTATAACTGTATTATCATTTAATAATGCCGCAAATGATACATAAGTATTATAAATTTGTTTTATATTATCAAATTTTACTATTTCTAATTTTCTATTCTTAGAATCTAAAATAGTATATATTAAATTATCATAATCTACTAATGAAATTATCATTAATCCACTATATATGTCTTTTATATTATTATAAGGTAATGTTTCCATTACTATTATTTTTGATTTAGAAACATATAATTCTAAATATTTGGTAGGATGAAATAACTCTGGTGATTCTATTAAATCATCATCATCATGTAAATATATTATTTTTCCTTCATTGGTTAATATAAAAAATCCATATGTTGTTTTTACTATTTTTTTTACATTAGATAATTTCATACCATTATCAGAAATATCATTTCCCCATAAAAATAAATCATCTGGTTCAATTAAAGCAGCGGAAATATTTTTATCTGATATTATTGTTATAATTTTTTTATTTTTTTTATTTACTAAATGTAATAACTCTTCTGGTTCAGTTTTTTCTTTAAGTTTATCTATTTTAGAAACATAATTTGAATAAGTTAATTTTAGTATTGTACCATCTGTTTTTAGTGCTAATAAATGTTTTATTTTATCACATCCAATATCTTTATTTTGATTTTGATTAATAATAATACTAAAATATAATATTAATTGTGATGTATTTTCTAATAATTCAATTAATTTATAAAATGGATTTATTGGTTTGTCATTGAATAATAATGTAAAATTATCTGTTATTATTTCATATAATGAATAATATACTACAATAATACTAGTTGGTTTTTCTTTATCTAAATCATAATATAATGGATACATTTTTGAGATAATATTTCCTCCTAATGAATCAACTATAATTTTAATTTCCATTATTTTAACAATTTAAAATAGAACTATAACAAAAGAACTATTTAAAATGGAACTGTACAAATATTTATGTAAAGTTAGAGAATTATCAAAATAATTATTTTATCTATAAGATATAAGGTATTATTTTTTTCTAAATAAGTAATTGATAAAAAAAATCATTTTTTTATAATTATTTAAAGATAGAATTAATTTATTGTTAATGTGCGGAATATGGACTTTTATTAATTTATTAAAAACAAATATAGAATATAAAACATTATATGAAAATTTTATGAAATTGCAACATCGTGGTCCGGATTCATCAAATTTTCAAATATTTAAAAATATTGCTATTGGATTTCATAGATTATCAATAATGGATTTAAAATTTCATGCCAATCAACCATATATTTTTGAAGACTTATATAGAACAATTATTTTTACATGTAATGGTGAAATTTATAATTTTAAAGATTTAATTAAAGAACATGATTTATTAATAACTAATAATTCTGATTGTATGGTTATTCCTAAATTATATTTAAAATATACTTTTGATATTTTTTTAAGTTTATTTATTAATAAAATTAAAGGTGAATTTGCATTTACTTTATTAGAATTTGATAATTTTCAAAATTTAAAAAATGTTATTGTTGGTAGAGACCAAATTGGTATTAGACCTTTATTTTGGTCAAAAAAAAATAATTTATTATTTAGTTCAGAAATAAAAGGAATGGATTTTATTAAAGAACAAATAGAAGAATTTCCACCAGGTACCATTACTAATATTATTATTGATGATATATTGAAAGATACTAATGTAATAAATAATTATGAATTTAAAACTGTTTATTTAACAAAACCTATTCTTACTGATTATGATTATCTATATCAAATTAGAATAGCAGTTATTAATTCTATAAAACGAAGATTAGTATCAGATACACCTATTGCATTTTTATTATCGGGTGGGGTTGATTCATCTTTAGTAGCGGCAATTGCATCTAAAATTTTAAATTATCCAATTAAAACTTATTGTTGTGGATTAAATGAAGGTACAGATTTAAAATTCTCAAGAAAAGTAGCTGAACATATTGGGTCTATTCATACTGAAGTTTTTTTTACTGAATCAGAAGGTATTGATGCAATTAATGATGTAATTTATACAACCGAAACATGGGATACTACAACAATTAGAGCAAGTGTTGGACAATATTTAGTATCTAAATATATTGCAACAAAAACCGATGCAAAAGTTATTTTAGTTGGCGAAGGTCCTGATGAAGTATGTTCATCTTACTTATTTAATTATTATGCACCTAGCGCAGAAGACTTACATAATGTTGCTAAAGAATATGTAGAGAAAATTCATATGTATGATGGTAGAAGAGCTGATAGATGCGTAAGTTCCTGGGGATTAGAAGCTAGAGTACCATTATTAGATCCTGAATTCATTAGTACTTATTGGTCTATTCCATCAGTTAAAAGACATCCAAAATATAAAAATATCGAAAAATGGTGGTTAAGGCAAGCTTTTGAAGGAACAGGTTTATTACCAGATGAAGTATTATGGAGAAAAAAAGAAGCATTTTCAGATGGAATATCTAGCAATGAAAAATCATGGTTTCAAATTATTCATGATTATATTAATAAACAATTACCTGATGAATCCCAAGATTATAAACCTACTAAAGAAGCATATTATTATAAACAAAAATTTATTGAATATTTTGGTGAAAATAATTTAAATATTATTCCTCATTACTGGCAACCACCTAAAGGATGGATTAATAATGATGAATATACTGATCCATCAGCAAGAACTTTAAATGTTTATTAATTTTTATAATATTTTTTTTAGTTTTTTTTATTAATAAAATATTAGTTTATTTTAATGAATCATGAAAATATTAAAGACAATATTAGTAAATTAAAATATCCATTAATATTTTTATTTCGTTTAATATCATATGTAGATAATTTAGATAATAAATTACCATATCAAAATATTAATAATTCATCAACAACTGAATCACATGAAGATTCTGAAGAAAGTACAAGTGATTCAAATAATTTATTAAATATTAGTAATAATTTTATTAGTAATATAATAAATGATAATAATAATAATGATAATAATAATATAAATGATATTAATGATATTAATGATATTAACCAAGTTATGAATGATATTAATGATATTAATGATATTAATGATATTAATGATATTAATGATGATATTAATGATATTAATGATGATAATAATGTTATAAATAATAATATAATAAATAATGATGATATAATAACTAATAATGTTATAATAAATAATAATGATATTAATGTTATTAATGATAATATTCTTATTAATGATATTCATGATAATAATGAAAATAATAATATTAATCATAATAATGAAATTTATGTTATTAATTATAATAATGAAAATAATCAAGTAATAATTGACAATATTATAAATGATAATAATAATGATAATATTAATATAAATAATGATAAAATAAATATTAATGATAATATTTATAATGAAATTAATAATATAAATAATGAAATTAATAATGATAATATTAATGATGAAATTAATAATGATAATTATATTAATATTAATGATAATATAAATAATAATAATATAAATAATAATATAAATAATAATAATATAAATAATAATAAAATAAATGATAATAATAATATTAATGATGAAATTAATAATGATAATATAAATAATAATAAAATAAATATTAATGATTATAATAATAATAATGATATTAATAATAATAATATAAATGATGAAATTAATAATAATAATATAAATGATGAAATTAATAATGATAATATAAATGATAATATAAATGATAATAAAGAATGTAAAAATAATTTATTTATTAAAGAATTAAATAATAATAAAGAATTATTAAATGATTATGAATTAGATACTATTCAAGAATTGATAGAAACAAAAAATAAAAATTTATCAAATAATGAATTATTAATATCATTAAATATAGATTTAAATATAACATATATAATTTCAGATAATGATTTACTATTTATAGTAAAACATTATTTTAAATATCACTATAAATTATTGCTAATTTACAATTTTGAAAAAATATTAATTTTTAATAATTATCCAATTACTAATAAATTTATAAAAAATTTAATAAAGTTAATGGATGATAAAAAAATATTTACTGTATTACTTAATAATATATATAATATTTATAATAATGATAATTTTTCAAATATGGAAATAGACTTACAATTAATTCATTTAAATAATTTAAAATTAATTTTTTCCGCAGTATTTGAAACTATCAGTTGTAATTTTCCATTTTATAATAAATTATTTGGACTAATTAATGATACAAATCCAAGTAAATATGAAATTATGAAAAGTATTGAACAAAGATTATTAAAAATATTAGATTTATTTGGTTATAATATTTTTCAGTTTTTAAATATTCCTCTATTACCAGTTTCATTATTTTATCAACTTACTGAAGACCAAATTATTAAATATTTAACTACTATTTATATAAAATTTAATGAATTTCTAAATAAAACTATACATTTATTTACTATGTATAAAAAATGTTGTAATAAAATAAATTTTACATTAAATTTATATTAATAATATTATTAATTTAACAAATAATAAAATTATTTGTTAAATTATTTTTTAATATTTATTTAATTAAATTTAAATATTTAATTTTATATTTATGATATTTAGCTCTTGCTTTAAACCTGGCTCTTTTTTTGTTTTGTTCTTCTTTTTTTAATTTTTCACATGTTGCATAGTAAGTAGATACTAAATAATCTATACCAATTTTATCACTTTTATCT
>Ga0214919_10007379_pt1 | contig 14846 bp, 18 predicted proteins | sample LL1503_MetaG_FD_177994 | JGI IMG/M metagenome (GOLD analysis project Ga0214919, IMG submission 177994) | Freshwater microbial communities from Lake Lanier, Atlanta, Georgia, United States - LL-1503 | ecosystem: Environmental > Aquatic > Freshwater > Lake | place: USA: Georgia | collected... | reverse complement strand
CAGTGTCCATCTTCATCACGGCACTGGTGTTCAAGTATTTTGGCTTGTCGATCAACACCATGACGCTTGGAGGGCTGGCGATTGCCATTGGCGGACTGGTGGACGATGCCGTGGTGGATGTGGAAAATATCTTGCGGCGCATGAAAGAAGACCGCGCCAAGGACCCAAGCCAGCGCCTGTCGCTGCTCGCGCTCGTGGCCAAGGCGTCCATGGAAGTCCGCTCGGCGATCCTCTATGCGACGGTGATCATCGTGCTGGTCTTCCTTCCGCTTTTCGCTTTGCCGGGCCTGGAAGGCAAGTTGTTTGTTCCGCTGGGCATTGCCTTCATCATCTCGACACTGGCCTCTTTGTTGGTGTCGGTGACGATGACGCCGGTGCTGAGCTACTACCTGTTGCCGGGCATGAAAAACCTGGACCACGGCGACACCAAAGTGCTGGCATGGCTCAAGCAAGGCTACAAAGGAAGTTTGCAAAAAGTGCTGGACAAGCCACGCGTTGCGATGACCAGTGCCTGTGTGGCGGTGGTGTTGGCTGCGGCGGCCGTTCCGTTTTTTCCGACCACCTTCTTGCCTCCTTTCAATGAAGGCACCTTGCTGGTGGGCATACGGCTGAACCCGGGCGTGACCTTAACCGAGTCCTCTGACCTGGCACGCCAGGCCGAAGTGCTGGTCAAGCAAGTGCCCGAAGTTCTGCATGTGGGCAGGCGCAGCGGACGTGCTGAACTCGATGAGCATGCCGAAGGCGTTCATGTCAGCGAATTGGACGTGGGCATCAAACCCTCAGGCGAGTTGACGCGCTCGATGGATGAGGTACGTGCCGACATCCGTGCACGCTTGGTCAACCTGCCTGCCTCGATTGAGGTGGGTCAACCGATCTCACACCGCATCGACCACATGCTGTCTGGGGTGCGCTCACAAATCGCCATCAAGATCTTTGGCGAAGACCTGGACGTGCTGCGCGGGCAAGCCGATGCGCTGCGCTCACGGCTGTCAGGCATCGAGGGTATGGCCGACCTGCAAATCGAAAAACAAGTTCTTGCGCCACAGATCAAGGTTCGGTTGGACTATGCCGCAGCAGCGCAATACGGACTGTCTGGCGCGCAAGTACTTTCTACACTGCAGACCCTGGTGGAAGGTGAACGTGTCACGCAAATCATGGAGGGAGGTCGTCGCTTTGCGCTGGTCGTGCGTTTACCAGAATCCGCACGATCGCTGGAAGGCTTGGGCCAGGTGTTGATCGAAACACCCTCGGGCAGAATTCCGCTGTCCAAAATCGCAACGATTGAAGACGCCGATGGTCCCAACCAAATCAGTCGCGACAACGGCAAGCGGCGTATCGTGATTTCTGCCAACGCTTCGGGCCGCCCATTGTCAGAAGTTGTGGCCGACATACGCAAAGTGACGGCGGATTCTCGATTGCCAGAGGGCTACTTCATCACCCTTGGAGGACAGTTTCAGGCGCAAGAAGAAGCCTCACGCCTGATCTCTTTGCTCTCGGTGGTCTCTGTGGTGTTGATGTTTGTGGTGCTTTACAGCCGCTACAAGTCCGCCGTTTTGTCGGCCTTAATCATGGTGAACATTCCCTTGGCGCTCGTGGGTGCCGTGTTGGGTCTGTGGTTGTCAGGGCAGCCCTTGTCGGTGGCCGCCTTGGTCGGCTTCATTACGCTGGCGGGCATTTCGGTGCGTAACGGCATTTTGAAGGTCAGTCATTACATCAACCTGATGCGCTTTGAAGGAGAGTCCTTCACCAAGCCCATGATCTTGCGCGGTTCGATGGAACGTTTGAGCCCGGTGTTGATGACGGCCTTGGTGACTGCCTTCGCATTGGCACCATTGCTCTTCGAGGCCGAACGCCCCGGCACCGAAATTTTGCACCCGGTCGCCGTGGTGATTTTCTCGGGCTTGATCAGCTCGACGCTGCTCGACACCTTTCTGACGCCTGCCATGTTTTGGCTCTTTGGCCGCAAACCTGCCGAGGCGCTTTTGCAAGACAAAGATGCTGAAGCATTCTGACCATTCATTCGTTTCTTCAACCTCAACCAAAACCTCAAAAGGACATCTCATGAAATTCCATACGCTCTTGATCACATCGTCACTTTTCCTCAGCGGACTCGCATGGGCAGGGCCACACGATACAGATCACAAACCCATGCAAGGGGGTGTTTTGACCACCGTCAAGGATGTTGACTACGAACTGGTCGCCAAACCTGATGTGCTGCAGTTGTTCGTGCGTGACCATGGCAAACCCGTTGACGTGAGTAAAACGACGGCAAAAGTCACACTGCTTTCTGGCGCTGACAAGCAAGAAGTTGAGTTGAAACCAACAGGCGACAAGCTTGAAGCCAAAGGTAGCTTCAAGGTAGCTCCTGGGACAAAGGTTGTTGCTCAATTCAGTTCAGCTGGGAAAACAACTTCTGCACGTTTTGTTCTGAAATGAGGCGTTTACAACTTACTTGTTTTTGCCACAAATGGTGGATCAATTTTGGGAAAATATTATGAAAACTTGGATTACTAAAACAATCGTCGTCTCAGCTTGCGTACTTGGCATCGCAGGCTGCGCTTCACCGGTTGATCGAATCGCTGAGAAGCCGCATTGCCATACGGATCGAGGAAGAAATGCTTACTGCACCAAAGATCCTGCACCCAGCATTGCCAAAGATGATGAAGCAAAGTCGTTTGCCTCAGTGCCTGAAGCTCTGACGGTTTACGTCGTGCGTTATTGGGGCGACGGACATCATCCGTTGGACATTTCTGTGGATGGTGGCGCAGCGATGGAGACTGTTCCAAACTCCATGATACGCCTCCGATTAAAAGAGGGGACTCATCAAATCACTTTCAATGTTGGAGGTAAAACGTTTGACCGAACAATTTCAGGTACGAAGGGAGAAGTTCGGTTGTTGGGAATTACGGGTACTGATTATTTTTGGGGCAAATCTTCACATCAGTGGACGAATGACTCAGTGGATCAACTCAAACAGCGCGCACTGCGTTCTCGTTTGATCAAAGACATCACTTTGCTTTGATGCTCCGAGGCCATCCGCCATGACTGATTGTCATTGGCGGGATTGCTTCAACCTGTCTGGACAAGTACCATCTTTACTCCGCAAGACTTTGGATGGTCTTTGTAGCACTTGTTGCTCTGATGTTCTGGAAGCACCTGCCATGCCAAGCTGTCATTGGAAATGGTTCGTTTGGAGAGTTTTGAGCATGACTCTGAGAAGCGGGGGCAGCGCTTATCGCCTAGACACTCGAAAGCACATGCTGAGTCAAAGCGATACGTTGCGCGGTGCAAAATAAATCACAGCCACTCCGGCAAGCACGAGTGATGCGCCTACCAAGTCCCAGCGATCAGGCAACACGCCATCGACTAACCACAGCCACAAGACTGAAACAACGATGTATACCCCACCGTAGGCGGCATACACACGTCCAGCAGGATGTGGATGCAGCGTCAGCAGCCACGCGAACAGGCCCAAACTTGCTGCGGCAACAATCAACCACCATGGAGACGCACTTTTCTTGAGCCATAAGTACGGCAGGTAGCAACCAATAATCTCTGCGCAGGCGGTTAGCGCGTACAGGCCCAATGCTTGGATCGGTGTCATGAATGCGAATGTCGGTGGTGAATGTCCGGAAAATGTGCATGCTCGTGTTTGAGTTTTGCATGCTTGTGGTCATGTGTGTGAGGCTCAACGCCATCCCATTCAAAGTCATGGACATGCTGGTGGTGCTCGTCATGTTCATGTTCATGTTCGTGTTCATGCTGCAGCGTTTCATGCAAATGTTCATGTGCATGGTGCTCGGTCAGATGAAGCCAAACACCAAGGCCCATCAGCGCCGCAGCAACCCAAAACGCCAAAGATGTGGTTTCCGGGAAGACCATCAAGGCCGTAGCCGCTCCTATAAATGGTGCCGTAGAAAAGTAGGCGCCGGTGCGGGCTGTTCCCAGACCCCGCAGGGCCAGTACAAACAGAACAAGACTGATGCCGTAGCCCAAAAGACCGACCGCCATCGTGGCCAACAGAGTGGCAAATCCGGGCAGCACGGCACCCATACCTATCGCAATCAACGTATTGACTGCGCCTGCCATGACGCCCTTGGTAGCAGCAATGAACAGGGCATCCGATGCTGACACCTTGCGGGTTAGGTTGTTGTCAATAGCCCAGAACAGGCATGCTAAACCCACCAAGGCGGGGCCCGTGATGCTGGATTGGACAGCGGATGCAGTCGGCCAGCTCAACGCAACACCACCGGCCACGATCGCTAGCATTCCCAATATGATGCGCTTATCAGCGTTTTCCTTGAAAACAACCCAGGCAATTACAGCAGTCAGAACCGCTTCGAGGTTCAGCAACAGCGATGCAGTGGAACCGCTTGTTGATAGCAATCCAAACATCAGCGCCACAGGGCCTAGCATCCCACCAAAAAAGATCGCCCCCAGCAGCCAGGGCCACTCACCTTTGGGCAGGCCCGACGGCCTTACGCCGCGATCACGAATCACGCGTGCCAGACTTAGGCCAAGCCCGCTTCCCAAATAAAGCAACCCCGCCAAAAGAACTGGTGGTGTATCACCCGTCAATAGCTTAGCAAACGGGGTGCTAGCGCCAAACAGTGCTGCAGCACAAAGCGCGTAAAGGACGGCTCTATTCATACCGAGTTTGTCTGATACACAGCGGAAGGATTCAATCGGATTGGTTCAGTGGACGTGGCCATGGTAGTCTTACTTGGCACTATCTTCGCCCTGTTCCCCGCGCGCCAGCTGCAGCACGGTCCAGCCACCGTGCAAGGCGAGCGCCGCCATCAGGCTGGCCACCGCAAGATCAGGCCAGGCCGATCCAGTGCCGAACACGCCCAAGGCGGCGATGAACACGGCAAGGTTGCCGATGGCGTCGTTGCGAGAGCATAGCCACACGCTTCGCATGTTGGCATCGCCTTCTCGGAAGGCATAGAGCATCCATGCCACGGCCACGTTGGCCACCAGCGCCACGAGGGCTATTGAACCCATAGTGGTGGCCTGGGGCACGCCGCCATTCCACACCGACCACAGTGCTGCGCCCAGCACATACAGGCCAAAACCCATCATGCTCAAGGCTTTGAGCATGGCGGCGCGCGCTCGCCATGCCAGCGCCGAAGCCAGCACCGCGAGCGATACCGCGTAGTTCATCGCGTCGCCCGCAAAATCGACCGCGTCCGCCAGCAAAGAAAGTGACCCAGACTGAACGCCAGCCACGATCTCGACCAGGAACATCGCGGCATTGACCACGAGGGCGATCCAGAGGATCTTGCGGTAACGGACCAGGTTGACAATGGCATCAAGTTTGGGTGCGACGTGGTCACAGCAGTGGGTTGACATGGGTTTTCCTTTCAATACTTGCATTAGAAACCTTGGAGCCGCTACAGTGTCAAATACTTATTTAAAGCAGGATCATGTAATGCAGATAAAGGAACTTGCCCTCGCCACCGGCGTGGATGTCGAAACCATCCGTTACTACGAAAAACAGGGCCTGATGCCCGCGCCGGCTCGGCGCGACAACGGGTACCGCGACTACGCGGTGGCTCACCTTGAGCGCCTGTCATTCATCCGCCACTGCCGGGCTCTGGACATGCCGCTGGGCGATGTGAACCGGCTACTTGGATTCGTTGATAAACCGGACAGAAACTGCGGAGATGTCGATCTTCTGGTGGACGACCAACTGGCCCGTGTGCGCGCCCGCCTAAAGAGCATGAGGGCACTGGAGAAGCAGCTGCTTCGGCTGCGGGCGCGATGCCTCGGTACCCACGAGGGGGCGCACTGCGGCATTCTTGAAGAGCTAGTGTCCGCCGCTCACGGGGAGTCTTGCGCATGCCATCCAGGTTAATGCTGGGACGCCCAGAAACTCAAATGAGCAAAATGGCAGTCAATTAGTTCGATTTAGCTGATTGGCTTCATAACGGTAATCAGTTCAATGCAGCCCATTAACATCTTTCAGCCTACGTCAGCTTCTGGCCGGTAGCAGGTACCCTCCGCCGTAAACCGCTGTCTGCTAATGCTGCCTTTGAGTCAGTAGCCATCACTATCCTTTTACAGTCTCAGCCTGACCAAATCCGTAATCGCTGCTCCTCCCAAAGCGCAGGCGGATCCACCGCAAGATCAAACAGCGTCAGGTGATCTGGCAGCGCATCCTCCAAAATCGCCTCGACGATGTCCGGTGCCAGCGTAGTCAAATTCACCATCCGGCTGACGTAGCTGTTGTCGACTCCCTCCAGCGCTACAATTTCAGTCAGGTTTTTCAACTTGCCGTACTCCAGCATTGCCAACCACCTGTGGCCCCTGGCCAGCGCCAGTTCCAGCGGTGTGGCCGCCACGTCCCACGGCCGCAGCAGTTTCCCCGGTCGCCTTGATTGCTCATTGGGCAGTCTCATTTGTTTGCGCCCGCTGCGGCGGTTGTTATGAATCGGTACAGCGCGATCCGGCCCTCTCTTGTTCACGCAAAAGGCGTTATTCAGGGCCGACTAAGTAGTTCAGTCGCTTGCCTCATCCTTGCTTGAAGCCCTGGAAAAACAAGCCTGAATCGAGTCCACTCCTGGTCTGAAGTAACCGAGATCGCCCCGCCATGGGCCTCGACGATGGCTTTGGTAATCGACAGCCCCAAGCCTGCCCCGTCAGAAGCTGGGTGCCTGCGTGCTGAGTCTGCGCGATAGAAGCGCTCGAAGACTCTCTGCTGGACATCCAATGGAATCTCCTTGCCCGTGTTTTTGACAGTGACTTCAATTCCACGCGACGAACTTTCGATTCTGACGCCCACGACACCGCCGACTGGTGCATGCCTGAGCGCATTGGATAGGAGGTTGCTCAAGGCACGTCTGAACATCAAACGATCGCCATAGATTCGCCCATCACCTTCCACGCTCATCAAGATGCGTTTTTCGTCCGCAACGGCTTCATAAAATTCAACGAGTTCGCGAGCTCCTTGTGCTGCCGAGAAGGACTCCTTATGGGGCAGGTCTACCCCCCGCTCTGTCTTGGCGAGGAATAGCATGTCTGATACCACCCGAGCCAAACGCTGCAATTCCTCTGCGTTGGACGCCAGCGTATCTTGGTATGTCTTAAGGTCGCGTTGGGTGGACAGCGTCACCTGTGTTTGGGTGAGGAGATTGCTGATGGGTGTGCGAAGTTCATGTGCCAAATCCGCCGCAAAATCAGCAAGCTGTTTGAAGTCGTTCTGCAGGCGACCCAACATCTCATTGAGTTCCCTTGCCAAATCTGCCATTTCAATCGGGACGGCATCCTCGGGCATGCGCTCTTGCAACTGTTGGCCTGTCACTGCAGCGGCGCGACGTTTCATTGCGCGCAGCGGAGACATGCCTTGATGAGCCGCGAACCAAGCCAAGAATCCGCTTAGAAGAATGGCCAGCACAGCATAGATCGCAATGCTGCGCCGGAGCTCCCTCATGAATTCTTGGTGGTGCTGCGTATCGACGGCGAGTGATATTTGGAGCGGCCCGGCCATTCCCTGAACCATGCCAGCAGTAAAGCTCATCTCATGGAACTCGCGACCGCCACTCCTCCAAGACTGAAGCCCGTGGCCGTCGTCATTCGTGATGAATGATGCTTGCGTAGTCGGGCCGCTGTATCCGTTGGTCTGGTACAACTTTTCACCCTGCGGTCCTTTGACCAGAGCGTAAAGGCTGTGGTGATGGCTCAATGCTTCGTTCAGGCGACTGCGAGCTTCTTCATGGGATCGAGAACTGGCCAGAATGCCCTCGATCAGGTGCTTTTTATCATCCAAGGCGGCGCTATCGAGGTCGACGAAGTGCCTATCAGCCTCTACCATGAAAAGAAGCGCCAAGCCCAGGATGACCGAACTGGCCAGCGCTATAAAAAAGATGGTGAGGCGGGATGTCAGTGACAGCCTGCGAAACATCTAGCGACCCTCCGGCGCTTCGAGCACGTAGCCCATGCCGCGTACAGTTTGGATCAGCTTGAACTGGTGATCATCATCGATCTTGACGCGCAGACGCCTCATGGCCACCTCGATGACGTTAGTGTCGCTGTCGAAGTTCATGTCCCAAACCTGAGAGGCGATCAGCGACCTGGGCAGGACTTCTCCCTGCCTACGCATCAGCAGTTCCAGCAATCCAAACTCCTTGGCGGTAAGATTAAGGCGCTTGCCGTCTCGGGTGACGCGGCGGCGTAGCAGATCAAGTTGGAGGTCTGCCACCTGCAAGGTCGTGGATTCGGTGCCACTACGACCGCGGCGCACAATGGTGCGAACTCGGGCCAAGAGCTCGGCAAAGGAAAACGGCTTGACGAGGTAATCGTCGGCGCCTAATTCAAGCCCCTTCACGCGATCTTCCACCTGATCGCGGGCGGTGAGAAACATGGCTGGCACTTGTAGGCCTTCATGACGTATCGCCTGCAGGACCTCCCAACCGCTCATGCCCGGCATCATCACATCCAGGATCGCGAGATCGTAGTTACCGCCAAGAGCTAGGTGAAGGCCGTCGGGCCCATTTCTGGCCAAGTCCACAACGAAACCGGCCTCGATCAGTCCCTGGCGCAGATATGCCCCGGTCTTAGGCTCATCTTCCACAATCAAAATTTTCATTGGCAACTGACCCTCTTTGGCAGACCTGAGTATGACGACTTCCATTTATTGCGATGGCGAGATGACAAATATGTAATCTTTTCGACATCGTGCTGACGACTTGGTATTTTAATAATTCCCCCTGTCTATGTTACCGATCACATTGAGGAAACCATGCTCGTCAGACGTTCACTATTATTCGCACAGACATGTCTCGCCCTGAGTTGTGCCATGTTAGCTGGTGTAGCCGCGGCCCAAGCCAACAAAGAGCCCGTGAAAAATCTTTCGGTGGTGGAAGTTGAGTACAAGTCTGCACTTAGTGACTTCCGCCCCTACAACGACCAGGCCATTCAGTCCTGGGTCAAAGCCAACGACTTGGTAGGTCGTATTGGAGGCTGGCGCAGCTATGCCAAGGAGGTCGCGACAGGTGAGGCCCTAAAGGATGCCTCTGAAGTGCCTGATACGCAATCTAGTCATCATGGGGGAGTCAAGCCATGAAGCGCATCCCAAGCACCTCGCTAGGGAAACTGGCGCTATCCGCGATCGCCTTGGCCACGCTTGCCGGTTGCGCCACTGTTAGCCTCGAACAAAACGTTGCCCGGGTGAACGAGGAGGCCAAGAGTTTTGCCGAAGGGCAGATTTCTCTCGCGCGGACTGCCGATGAGCGCGAACAGCGTGCGCAGGCGGCCCAGAAGCTGCTTCAAAACATTCTGGGTCAGCGCGAGGCGGTCCAGCTGGCGCTCGTCAACAGCCCATCGCTCCAGGCGCTGCTGGCTCAAGGTTGGGCGGAGTCCGCAGATGCGGCACAGGTGGGCAGAATTGCAAACCCGGTCTTCTCCCTGGAACGCATGGTGGCCGGTGATGCGCTGGAGTTAAACCGTGCGCTTTCCTTTGGTCTGCTCGATATTCTGACCCTCCCTAGTCGCCAGGGAATCGCCAACCGTCGCATCGAAGTGGCCCATCTGCGACTGTCGAGTGATGTGGTCGACCAGGTCACCCGCGTGCGCCAGGCATGGGTCCGCGCCGTGGCTGCCCAACAGACGCTTCAGTATGCCAAGCAGGTGTATGAAAGCGCTGCAGCGAGTGCCGAACTGGCTCGCAGGATGCAGGCCATAGGCAACTTCAATCGCCTCACACGGGCTCGTGAGCAGGCCTTCTATGCGGACGCAGGGACCCGATTGGCAACAGCAACTCACCAAGTAACTGCTGCCCGCGAAGAGTTCGTACGCGTACTCGGTCTGGATGCCCAACAGGCCCAGATGCTCAAACTGCCGGACCGCTTGCCTGAACTACCCAAACAGGCGCTCGATCCGCAGGGCGTTGCGACGTTTGCTACGCGTAACCGCCTCGACATCCGTCTTGCCCAAAGCACACTGGATGCTTCCGCCAGAGCCCAGGGTTTGAACATGGTCACCAGCATCACCGACATTGAACTGAGGGCCATGCGCAACACCAGCACGAACAGCGTGGCGGGTGAGCGCAGCGTAGCGCGAGGGTATGAAATCGCGGTACGCCTGCCCATCTTTGATTGGGGGGGCATGCAGCGCGATGCCATGAACGCACGCACCTTGGCCGCAGCCAATCAGCTTGAGGCGACCGTCCGCTCGGCGGGTTCAAGCTTGCGAGAAAGCTACTCCTCCTATCGCACGGCTTATGACATTGCACGGCACAACCGGGACGAGGTGATACCGCTTCGTAAGGTGATCTCAGAAGAGAACCAACTGCGCTACAACGGAATGATCATCGGCATCTTCGAGTTGCTGGCGGACTCACGTGATCAGGTCTCTACGGTCATGGCTGCGATCGGAGCCGAGCAGCAGTTTTGGCTAGCGGATGCCGCGCTACAAGCCTCACTGGTCGGGCGACCGATGAACACTCCGCTGGCAGCCATGCCCAGTGCGCCAGCCGGTGGCGCTGCGCCTCATTGAATGAAAGATACAACGATGACTTCCAGAAGAGACTTTTTTAAGTACGCCGGGATTGCTGGTGGTGCCGTGGCCGCCAGCGCGGTCAGCCGCGTGGCGATGGCCGCTCTGCCTGAGCCTGTAATACAGACCAGCCCTAACACCATGGCGCCGCTTGTCCCCAACAGCGGACGCGCCTACAACCCGGTGGTGACGCTGAATGGATGGACTTTGCCATGGCGCATGAATCAAGGCGTCAAGGAATTTCACCTGGTCGCCGAACCAGTAGTGCGGGAAATGGCCCCTGGCTTTAAAGCCCATCTCTGGGGCTACAACGGCCAGAGCCCGGGGCCCACGATTGAAGTGGTCGAGGGCGATCGCGTACGGATCTTCGTGACCAACAAGCTGCCAGAGCATACCTCCATTCACTGGCACGGGCAGCGCCTGCCCAACGGCATGGACGGTGTGGCCGGACTGAACCAGCCGGCTATTCCCTCCGGCAAGACGTTTGTTTACGAGTTCGTCGCGCGCCGGCCTGGCACCTTCATGTACCACCCGCATGCTGATGAGATGACACAGATGGCCATGGGCATGATGGGCTTTTGGGTGACCCATCCTAAGGTCAAGAATGATCTGATTGATGAGGTCCAGCGAGACTTCTGCTTCCTACTCAACGCCTATGACATCGATCCGGGCAGCTACACCCCCAAGATCATGACAATGCTGGACTTCAACCTGTGGAGCTGGAATAGCCGGATATTTCCAGGCATTGACAGCCTCAATGTTCGCCTGAACGACAAGGTGCGTATTCGCATTGGCAATCTGACGATGACGAACCACCCCATACATTTGCACGGCCATGAGTTCCTCGTCACTGGTACGGACGGTGGCCCGACACCCAAGAGCACCCGCTGGCATGAAGTGACGACCGATGTGGCCGTCGGTCAGATGCGACAGATCGAGTTTCTGGCAGATGAGGAAGGGGACTGGGCCTTCCACTGTCACAAAAGCCATCACACCATGAACGCCATGGGTCATAACGTTCCGACATTGATTGGTGTGGATCACCGTGGCATCGCCAAGAAGATCAATAACCTGATTCCAGACTACATGGTCATGGGTGAGCGTGGTATGGCCGACATGACTGAGATGGAAATGCCCATCCCTGACAACACCGCTGCGATGATGACTGGCCAAGGCCCCTTCGGATCGGTCGAAATGGGTGGCATGTTCAGCGTTCTGAAGGTCCGCCGTAATCAAAAGCCGGGGGACTACAAGGACCCGGGTTGGTACAAGCATCCCGAAGGCACGGTAGCCCATGAGTACACCGGGCCGTTGACTGAACCAGCGCGCTTCAAGGCGGAGGGTGGGCAGTCCATGCCTCGCGCCCAGATGCCCGCCAAGACGACCGAAGTCAAGGTGCGCAAGCCCTCATCACATAGCAATCACTGAATTTTTTTTCCGGAGTTAACGAATGAAACCCAAGCACATCACTTCTCGCCAAATCTTTGTTTTGGTTGCTCTGACCCTGTCAGCGTCGGCTTTTGCGGCTGGAAAGCACGCCGGTGGGCATGGCCATGCTGACGAGGAAACCGCAATTGGCAAACCAGGTGTTGCCTCCAAGGTAACGCAGACCATCAATGTCGATATGACGGATAACATGCGTTACACACCCTCATCTATTCAGGTCAAGCAAGGAGAGACGGTCCGCTTTGTTGTCAAGAATCAAGGAAAGGTCAAGCACGAATTGAGTCTGGGCACCCAGAAGGAATTGCTCGAGCATCTGGAGCAGATGAAAAAATTCCCAGATATGGAACATGACGAACCTGGCAAAGTGACACTATCTCCAGGACAGCAAGGCGAAATTGTTTGGCAATTCACGAAGACTGGAACCGTAAATTTTGCCTGCTTGATGCCAGGCCACTACGAAGCTGGGATGAAGGGCGCGATCAAGGTTGGCAAGAAGTAATTTCATTACAGGATAGGGCTGCTGAAATGACTGACAAAAACAGTTCAAAAAATTCAACGAGGCGGTTGCTATTGTTGGGAATAGCTTCAATGTGCTCGTCCTCAATTGCTATTGCAGCCAGCCCAAACGCTATAGCTATACAAGTCTGGAAAGACCCTAACTGTGGCTGTTGCAAAGACTGGATTATTCATTTAGAAAAGAATAATTTTTCTTTGAAAGTAAACGATCAAGGTAATAACGCAGCGCGGGCTCGACTGGGTATGCCTCAAAAGTTCGCTTCATGTCATACAGCTCTGGTCGGTGGATATGTGATTGAGGGGCATGTGCCAGCCGAAGACATTCAACGTTTACTCAAAGAAAAACCACAAGCGTTAGGTCTTGCCGTTCCGGGGATGCCTATCGGATCTCCTGGAATGGACGGTCCTGTCTACGGCGCAAGGCGTGACGCGTATCAAGTCTTGCTAATCCAAAAAGACGGATCATCAAAAGTTTTTAACTCTTACTCATGAGGAAAATATGAAAAATATTCAAACCAAAATTGCAACTTTACTATTGACCATTGGTGCGGCTCTTCCCTTAAGCAGTTTTTCCCAAGCTGTCATGGATCACAGCAAGATGAACATGTCTCAAATGACGCCGTCTTTAACCGACGGAGAGGTCAAGAAAATTGATCTCGAAACTGGCAAGGTCACGATCAAACACGGCGAAATCAAACATATGGATATGCCGGGAATGACAATGGTATTTACTGCTAAAGATAAGAGTTTATTGACCAGCATCAAGCCAGGCGAAAAAATTAAGTTTATGGTGATCAATGAAGGTGGCAAGATGATCGTCACTGACATCCAGCTAGTTCAGTAAGAAAACGTCGCTGCATCGAAAATGTGCAGGGCTCCCTGTTCATTGGGCGTCATAGCCTGTTGTGCAAATTGGCCCATGCATCAATGGATCCTATCCGTCAGCACTGGATAGGATGTGTGGTAGCGGTCATTGGCCTATGACCGAACTGGGAACGGACCTTTCAGTTTCTTCAATTAAAGTCGCTGGCATTGTGGTTGACATGGTAGATGAGATCGTCCACGGTGCCATGTTGGGCAAACGCGGCATTGCCACGCAAATTGAAGATTGGTGTGAAAGTGGTTTCGTCGATCATTTATTTTTACTCCTGCTCGACAAAGGCTTTCACGTTTATTTGACTGCGGATCACGGTAACGTAGAAGCGGTTGGTCAAGGACGGCCCAATCAAGGACTAGCCCCCGAGATACGAGGTGAGCGCGTTCGCACGTACCGCAGTGAGACGCTGGTCACAGAGTCGGCCGCAGCAAATTCGAATACCTACAGAATTGATTTGGCAGGACTACCAGCGAACTTTATGCCATTGTTTGCTGCGGGAAGAACCGCGTTTTTGCAGCAAGGAGAACCAGCAGTAGTCCACGGCGGTATTTCGATCGAAGAGTTGATCGTGCCGTTCGTTAAGGTGATGAGGATTTAAATTGGAAAATAAAACTAAAAAATTCTTGATCGGGTTTGATAGATACGTTCAGCTGGATTGGTGCGGTTTGACGCTTGAAGCTGCAGAAGGAAGTAAAACAACTGATTACGTTAAAGTTCAAATTTCAACAATATTGAACGGCGCGGAATCAAGAAGAAAAACGTTTGATATTTTGAAACGTCTTTGGCTACAGCCAATAGCTGGTTGCGAAGACTTCTCCAAAAGAGGTGTGGAGTTATATCGAAAAAATGGAGCCGGGTCAGTGTCGCCTTTGAGCTGGGGCAGCGCCATGGTGACATACCCGTTTTTCGGTAAGACTGCCGAAATTACCGGCCGACTTTTATCGATCCAGGGTGATTGCTCTATCAAAGAAGTTCAGCGCCGAATGGCTGAAATCTACGGAGATCGTGATGGCATAGCGCGAGCTGTGTCCAGGGTTCTGCAATCCCAAGAGAACTGGGGAATGATCGAGCGAGTAGAAAAAGGTAAACGCCTTGTTCGAAAAGCACCAATTACATTAAGTGATGAGCAAGTCGTGACTTGGCTTGTCGAGGCTGTAATTCGATTCACTGGCAAAGCAGTGTCCTTGGCAAATCTGCAATCCATGCCAGTGCTATACCCATTTGTGTTGGAACAATCTCTTGCATACGCGGTCTCTTCAAGCACGAAGCTAGAGCTCAGATCTGAAGGTGTAGGCGGCCAGTTTGTAGCTCTAGTTGAATAAATTAAATCAATTCCACAGCTGCTTTTAACTGACTTGGGCTGCTATACAAATATGCAGCAGTAGTGTGTTGAATTGCAACGCAAAGTGAGCCACTATTTGCAACCAATATTGAGCCACCGGTTTTTAAATAATTTGGCCTAGTCGGTTGTGGATAAGTTTAACTGTTCTGCGTTTTTTGCTCCTTTCCCTTT
>Ga0214919_10007378_pt1 | contig 14848 bp, 26 predicted proteins | sample LL1503_MetaG_FD_177994 | JGI IMG/M metagenome (GOLD analysis project Ga0214919, IMG submission 177994) | Freshwater microbial communities from Lake Lanier, Atlanta, Georgia, United States - LL-1503 | ecosystem: Environmental > Aquatic > Freshwater > Lake | place: USA: Georgia | collected... | reverse complement strand
ATCTCATTACAAATTTAGATAACACTTAATTGCCAAAGGCAGTGAATATGGTTGTCATGTTAGAGTTGTAACTGAGGAATATACTTCATAATGTTGTGGTCAATGTGGAATTCTTAGTTCAAATTATATTAATAGATTAAAATAATGTTAAAATTGTAATGTTAAAATTAATCGTGATATAAATGGAGCAAGAAATATATTGATTAAAAATATATGAATAAATATTCGAACGGATTCAGATCCGTGGTTTCCATCAACCATAGAATTATGCAAAATTATTATATTTAATTATAATCAAATATAATCAAATATAACAGTTTCGTATCAATTAACAGATGGGAACAAAAAGATGTACACCATAATGTTTATGATCCATATTTAAATTGTGAACCATATTATAATACCTGATCATTATCTGTGTATCTTTAGAAAAAAGTGCAAACAATTTATTCAACAGTATTTGTTTTACTATCAATTTTATCTAATTTAAAAGCAATAAATTATCTATTAAATTTATCGATTCCTTACATTATTGGAGATGTCATTTATTCAACAGTTATAAAATCAATATAACCAGTTAATCCTTATTATTATCCAAGATCTAATACAGGATATTATTATACATTTAAAAAATCAAAGAATTATTTTTACATTATTTTTATTATTATTTTAAAATTAAAATATTTATTTATTAATTTTATATTATTTTTTATTATCATATTATTTTTATTGAATTGTTTATGATAATGTAATTTCAATTTTTTTTTATTTAAATTTTTATTATATTTATATTAAAAATTTTAATTATTTGAATATTTATTATATATTAAAAATTTCAATTATTTGAATAACTTAAATTATCATTCATATTTATATATAATCAAAATAAGTTTTATATAACCTGATAAATCTAACAATTTATAAATAATTCATTTATTAAAAAATGATTTTAATTAACAAAAATTATAATTTAAATAATAATGATCAATTAATTATTATTTCCAATTTGATTTTAAATTTTATTTTTAATTTGATTATTCTAATTGTTTATTTTTCATAATTTTTTGAAAATCATTTTCCCAAATTGATACAATGTTATAACCTAAATTTAATAATTATTATTCTTTTTACAATGTTTTATCATATAATTCTTTAAAAGTTGATTTTGCTTGAACATTCATTTTATCTTAATCAAACATTTTTGGATTTCCATGCCACAACTCGCAATACTCGTCTCGTTGCACTCGGCAAAACTGAGGTTTTGCATTTTTTTAGATATTTTCATCAATATAATTATTTTTAAATGCAAAACTTTAGTTTTGCTGAACGAAGTGAGATGAACGAAGTGAATTGTGCCAATAATCTCCATTAAATTCAAAGATAGTATTTGTTTCCTAACAATAACCATCTGCTTTATATTTGGTTTTTGGGATTTTATACTCTCCATCATTTTTAAAATGTTAAATTTTGATATTTAATAGTTCAGACAATAGTTCTAACCAATCAATTGCTTTTTAAGAATATTGATTATTAACACATTTTGGACATCCATTTTTCTATTAAATGTGATGATTTGCCTCCTAAATATAGTCACCATGCTTGGAACAAGTTATTATTACTTTTTAATGTGCACTTTTATAATCAACTTTATCATATGAATATTTATTTCCATGAATAAGAATAGCTCTTTAAATAAATTATTCAGTAGTTATTCTTTATCTTTAAAAATTAGAACATTTTGGACATCCTTTTATTAAATGAACTGCAGCCCTTTATTCAAAAAGTCCATGAACATCACAATATATTTAAATTTTTTAAATATTACTTTTAAAATCAATATTTGAATAATCATATTTATTATTATGTTTAATGGTTGCTTTTTCAATAAAATTTTATTTTTATTAAAATATTTTTTCTTAAATTAATAATAATTTTTCAGGTCTATTTTAATTACATTATTAACAACCAATTTATAAATGATAATATGGTATAATATTAATATCTCCATGAATATGACAAGTAATAATTACATTTTAATTTTTTTTAACATAATTTGTTTTTTCATATGTATATTAATTATCAAATAATTCTTTTGATTATTAAATAAATTAGGATGTAGTTTTTGTTTATTTAGTTGCTGTACTTATAATACCACATTTATCGCATCCATATCCAAAAAGATGATTGTAAGAAAATTAATTAAACTCAGCATGAGTTGGACATATTATTATTATTTTAGTATGTGCATTAATATAATTAACTTTAGAATAATTATATTTAAAATTATGAACAATATTTGCCTTTTCAATAAATTATTAAATAGTTGATACTTGAGATTAATTTTTACATTTCATACATTTTTAACCAATTAATTCTCCTTTTACAGTTTACACGTGTTTACTGGGTAATTAAGAAAAAAATCCATGTATTCTACATTTAATTTCTATTTTAGTTACCATATTTATAAATACAATATCATTATACTCAAATTCATCACCGTGTATTTATTTAGCTTTTTATAGAAATTCTTCTTTTGAAACAAGACCTTTTTCTTTTCCACAATTTGAACAGCCATAATTTTCTAGATGAGATTTTGGTCGTTAAAAATAATCTCCATGCTTATAACATGTTATTGTAATTAATGTTTTACAATTTATATATTCAACTTTATCATAATTATATTTATATCCATGAAGTAATCTTGCTTTTTAAATAAATAATTTTGTTGCTTCTGTTTACATTATTTTCTTTTAATATTAAATTAGAATAAATTATATTTTTTATACTAGATTATATCAATTTATATGATTATATCATTATATTATTTATATTATATTCAAATAAAATTAATTTCAATTTTTTTTATTTAAATAATTTAATTTAAATAATTTGATTTAAATAAGTTATTTAGAGTAATTTCATTTAAATAATTTAATTTGAATATTTGTATTTTTATTATAAGTTGACATATCAAAAAAATTCTTTTTTTCATAATTTTTATCATATACTTTTTCATTATAATCTATATATTTTTTTGATCCTACTTTATAATCTTCTTCTGATCTGTCTTTAGCCTTATACCAAAATATTCTATCTTTTAAATTGCTTGAATTTTTTATTCTATTATTTATAACCATTACTCCATAATTTTCTGTAATTGCCATAAATGCTTTAGTAAATAATTTTATATCTGGAAATATACCTGCATAATCTTGATATAATTTCTTACGGTTCTCAACATTATCTTCAGATGTTAAAAATATAAAATCTGCATTTGATCTTAACTCTGGACCTATTGATTTACAATATTGCATACTCAAAAAAAAAGGTTGTAATGACGACCCTCATTAAAAATTGATAAAATATTAGGATCTTTTAACCACTTGGCTTTTGAACTCATACAATCATCCATCACAAGAAAACATCTGGGATCTATTGGATTTTTATTTTTTTTTATTCTTTCTTCATTTTTAGATAAGATTTTCATCTATCTATCTAATATAGTAGGAATAATTTCATCTTTATATTCATAATGAATATATGATTTACCAATAAATGGATCATAAAATTTATTCATTTTACAAGTTGGTGCAATAACTGTTCCACAAGGAATATCTTGAATGTGATATAAAATATCTCGAATAACATAACTCTTACCACTTCCTGATTTACCAATTAATAATATTCTTGGATTGACAAAATTACCTTCTTTATCATAAATTAAACTTTTCATATCAAATTCATTAAATCCTAATTCGTTCATTTTATATTATATATAAATAATAATTTATTTTATTTTATTTTATATCAATCTTTTTTATTTATTTTATTTATATCAATATATATATACATATGGGTTCGTTTGATATTTATTGTATAATATGTGGAAATACATTTAATTGCAATGATAAATATATAGAAAGAGATATAGAATATTTGGATCTAAATGAAGAAGAAAAAAAATCTAATAAATATAAATATAATGAAAAAAATTGTTTAAAAAATCATGATTGGTTAAAAAAATGTACTGTATTATTAGCAAATGATACAGTCATTCATAATTTAGCATATGATGATGCTAATTTTTATTTTAAAATAAATAATAAATTAGAAATGTATATATATAATCATGGTTTATTTTTACATACAGATTGTTATAATTATGTATATAAAAAAATAGGTATTAATATTATTTTTTCAAATATTCCAAATAAATTATTATATGATACTAAAAACAAAAAATTATCAGATATGATATTTGTTATATTATATAAAATAAATTATGAAGATATGATAATGTATCAAGAATAGTTTTTTGATATTGGAAATTGTATTAAAGAAAATAATGAACATATGATGATTTCACCAATAAATAAATCTAATGATAAAATTACAAAATCTTTATCAGAAAAAAATGCAAAAAGAATTGATAAAATATTAACTCAATTTCATTTGATAAAATCTGAAATTAATAAAAGAATTGATAGACCATCTCCATTGGTTCCTGCATCATTAACATTAAATGATACTATATTAATTGGCAATGATAAAAATTTATGGAAAAAGGAAAAAAACAAATGGATTAAATTAGAAACAAATGAATATAGAATAGTATTTGAAAATCAAAATAATGATATATTTAATAATATAAAATATGATAAAATTTTAGATTTATATAAATCAAATTTATGTGATAATAAATATCATAATAAAAAAATATTTATTAAACAAATAATATCTTTAAATGATGTAAAAATAAATCAAACAATAATTGATTGTAATAAATTAAATGAAGAAAATATTATATATTTACAACTACTTGATAAAGTTGATTTTATAACTATATATTCTAAAAATAATTTTAAATTTAAAAAAATAGAATTATTAATTATTGCTGAAAAAGATAATTTAAAATTATTTTTAAAAAAATTAAATAAACAAAAAATTTTGTATAATATTACTGAAAATTAATAATAATTATATATAATAAGTTTCTAATATACTTTCTTCAGATAATTTAAGGTTAACTCTATAATCTTGTTGTATATTTCCATATATTTTTATTATATCTTCATTATTATTTATTGAAATTTCAACAATTTCATCACATAAATTATCTCTATTATTATTATTATCATCTAATAATATATTTATATTACAAGTTAATATTTTATATTTTTTATTATCATTTGATACATCACATATACTTGCTATATAATATTTATCCATAATTTTGTATGCAACTAAATCTCCAATATTAAAATTTTTATTTTGATGATTTAAATAATTATTTTCTTGCATTCTTAATTCTGTACCAATTCTATTATTCATATATTTTTTAAAATTATCAAATAATATTTTTGATAAAATATTATCAATATTTGTTGAATTCATTGTTGATGATGATTTATTAATATTTTCAAATAATATTTTTAAATCTTCTTCTAATCTAAATCCACCATAAATATGAAATAAAGTTGAAAATTGATTTGATAAATTTAAAAATTTGGTAATGATATCTTTAAATTTATTATTAAAATTTTGTTCTGTGTAATCAATATCTTCAAATATTTTTCCTATTATTTTAAAAGATGATGCATTATTAATTAATGTATTATTAGTATCTATATCTTGGAATTTACTATCTAACATTACTAAATTTCCATAATTTGGCATATAATATGAAACTCCATTTATTACATATTTATATAATCCGAAATTTTGACCAATTCCAATATCAAGTTTTTTAATAAACATATTTTCTAATGAAAAATTTGAAAATATTATTTTTTCTTTATATAATATTTTTAATATTATAATCATCTAAAATATAACTGTTTCCCATTCTAAAAAAGAATGATAACCAGATCTTAACATTTTTTTAGAACTTTTAAATTCGATCTAATATACTCTACTAGCCCATTCAACGATATTATATGTTGGAGCTTCAGTTAATGCTATGATAGATTTATTTGATAATTTTTTTAAAAAATCAAAATTTGTTTTAACATTTGTATTATTAAATAATGTTGGCATTTTAAAATTTAAAATAACATTTGCCAACTATTCAGATAAAACTTGCATCTATCCTTTTTTATCTAATTCTTCAATATCTTTATTATATTTTTCAATCTATTGATCATCAAAATTTTGTTTATTTGTATTTTTAATATAATTTTTTAATTTTATTTTTTCAAAATCAATATTTACATTATTTGCGGTATAATAAGCATATAACATTATAAAATTTGGACATTTGTATTTTTTTAATATTTGTTCTCTAACATATTCATAATAAACTAATTCTCTCCATACATTTGCATCTAACATTTTATAATTATTTCCAAATTTTCCTGCGACTGTTTCTAAATTAGTTAATTTATATAATCTGATATTTAAATCTATATTATTTTTTGCAGATATTATCTAATTAGTTTGTGTATTTAATTGAACTGGATATTTGGCATTCCATATTATTATATTATCTGATAATGTTGTATATGGATTATTTGTTAATTTTGAATAATGATATGGATTTACTTGTAAAATTTTAATATAACTTAATAATGTAAATAATTCATTTTTAATATCTGATTTATTATCAAAATTTATTTCTTCACCATCATTTCGTAATACATATAATCCACGAATATTATTATATAATATTAATCTTTCTGCAATAGTTGTTTGTTTAATATTTCTAATTGCATTATATGATGGTAATATATCTTCATATAAATCTGCAACTTTATTTAAATTTCCAGTTAATGTATTTACTTCAACATTATAATTTTTAATAATTGGATTTAGTGGATTTAATGTATTATATGGATTAAATGTATTCATACTATAATTTGGATATAACTAATTAAATACCTATGCATTCATTAAATTCATATTCTAATCCATATTCTAATTTATATTCTAATTCATTTCTATATTTTCATTTTTAGAAAAAATTTGTTTATTTTGATCATATTTTTTGTAATTTTCTTTATAATTACGTCCTTCATATCCAGTTTTAGGAAAATTAGATTGTATTTTATCTTTAATTTTATTATATTTATATTTATTCTATGTATCATACTATATATTATATTCATTAGTTGGAATAATTCTTGTTTGATTAACTTCATTCTATTTATTCTATATTTCAATATCATTAATATTTATATCATTATCATTATCATTATCATTATCATTATCATTATCATCATCATTACCACCATATTGTAAATTTAAATTATTTACATTATTTAATCCATTATTTAAATTATTTACATTATTTAAATTATTTACATTATTTAAATTATTTAATCCATTATTTAAATTATTCATATTATTTAAATTATTTAAATTATTTAAATTATTTAATCCATTTATATTATTTAAATTATTTAATCCATTTATATTATTTATATTATTTAAATTATTTAATCCATTTATATTATTTAATTGATTTATATTATTTGATTTTTTAATATTAAATATTTTTTTTAATTTAGCTTTTGATTTATTATTTTTATTATTTTTATTTTTATTATTATTTGAATTATTTGAATTATCACTATTTAATTTATCATTTTCATTTTTAGAATTTTTATCATTTTCAGAATTATTATCATTTGATTTATCATTTTCTGAATTATTATTATTTAATTTATCATTTGATCTAAAACCAATAATTAATTTCTAATTTTTATTTTCATTTTTATTTTCATTTTTATTTTCATTTTTAGTTGTTCTTGAACCCATAATTATTTTAGTTGAATTAGTTGAATTAGTTGATTTATTTGGTTTAATTGATTTAATTGATTCATTAATTAATTCATCAACTAATTTATTATTTAATTTATTATTTGATTTCGTATTAATTATTCTTGATCCTGATATTAATTTCTAAATTATTTTTTCATCATTTATTTTTTTATTATTTATTTTTTTATCATTTATTTCATTATTTATATTTTCATTATTTATATTATTATCAGAAGAATCATCAGATATAATTAATTTCTATAAATTATTATTAATTTTTTCTATTAATTTTGTATTATCTGTATTTTTATTTTTTTTATCTTTATTATTTTTATCTTTATTTTTCATATCTTTTTTTTTTTGTTTAATCTATTTAGTTAATTTATTTATTTTATTTATTTTTTTATCATTTATTGTTTTATTCTATTTAAATGTATCAAAAAATTTATCATTAAATATTTTTTCAATTAATATAAATTCATTATCATTTTCATTTTTTTTAGTTATATATTCATTTAAAAAAGTTATTAATTCATCCACATTTGGATATTTATTTAATTTATTTTTTAAATCATTAAATAATATATATACATCATAATATCTATTTTGTAATTGTAATTTTTTATCTAATTTATCAAAATAAATATTTGAAGTTAATATTGAATTTTCAAAATTATATATTTTAATCTAAATTTTATCATTTTGTAATACATAATTTTGAAATTTAGTATTATAAATATTTTCATTATTATTATTATCATTTAATATATTATCATTTAAAAATTGTATTTTAATATTATTTAATAATAAATTATTATGTCTAAAATTTGGATATTTATCTTGTATTATATTTAAATTATATAATATTTTAAATAATATTTTTTTAATTATATTTATATCTAATGAATTATTTTTAATTTGTTCATCTAAATATTGATCAAATGTTATCATATTATTAAAATAATTTTCAGTTATATTTATTGATATATAATTTTTATTTAATATTAATGAATCATATTTATCTAATTTATCTAAATTATATGATTTTAATATAACTGGATCTATAATAAAATTAATAACATTTAATAATAATCCATCTATTTTTTTATCAATTATAATATCATTTAATATATATGATATTGTTTCATTAATATTATTTTTATCATATATTTTTATATTATCAATATTTTTTATACTATTATAATTAATATTAATATCCACTGGATAATCACCATATCTTATCATTGTTATTATTTTTTTTTCATTATCATGATTTTTAAATTCTATTTTTTCACTTTTAAATATATTTTTCATCATATTTTCATACTCTAAAAAATTAGAAGATGTTATTATATATTTAATATTATTTATATTCAAAGTTGATGGTGCAATAGATCCAATATCATAATTATCATATGATTTATTATATAAAAAATCATAACACATGAAATTTATATTATCAATATCAAATTCATTCATATTATACTTATTATATAAATAAATATATATATTTAATTATTTTTAATATAATTATATCCATCATTAATAAATTTAATAATTTCTTCTTCAGTATTTTTGATATCAATAAATGAATAAATAAATTGTTTTATATTTGGAAAATTATAATAATAACAATAGTAATTTTTAAAATAAATTAATTTATTTTTTTTTTGTAAATTTATTTGTGATAAATATATTTTTGATATATTAAAGATATATGATATTATATTATTAAATTCTATATTATTTTTTATTTCAATTTTAGAAGATTGTATTATATCTTCTTTTTTTAAAATAGATTGTGTTGAATCTATTATTTGTTCATCATTTTTACTTTTAACAAAAGTAGGTTCATATGATATTATTATTGTTTTATCATAATTTTTTTCTCTAATTAATTCTATTGGTAAGCAATTTAATACAGCACCATCAACATATTCATCATTATTATATTTAACTAATGGAAATACTAGTGGTATACTTATTGACATTAAAATTGCTTTCCATAATTGTAAATTAGGATAATTTTTATATGATATATATTCACATATATTTTTGGTTATATTTGTTACAACTATTGTTAATTTTTTATTAAATAATTCATAATGTTGTTTTAATGTTATATTTTTATTAATATTTTTATCTGAAATTAATTTTTGTAAATATAATGTAATTTTAAAATTATTATATATACAATTATGTTTTAATAATAAATTTATACTAAATTCATTTAATAATTTACTTGTATCTATTTTTGACATTATATTTACTAATTCATTTGGTGTATATCCAATTGTTAATAATGAACATAAAATAGATCCAACTGAACATCCATAATATTTTTTAATATTATTTAATTGATTTTTTTCATCTAACTATTTTAGCATTCCAACAAAAACAAAACCAATCGATCCAGCTGCTCCAATTATTAATCTATCTTTTATTATTTTATTATCAACTATTTCATAACTTTTATCATCATTATCAATTGATTTATTATTTATTATTTCATTATCTATTTCATCATTTATTATTTTATTTATTATTTTATTATCTATTTCATCATTTATTATTTCATCATTTATTTCATTATTTATTATTTCATCATTAATTATTTTATTATTTATTATTTCATCATTTATTATTTTATTATTTATTATTATATTATTTATTATTTCATCATTTATTTTCATTATATTATTATTAATTGATTATTTATTTAAATCTTGATAAAAATAATTAATAATAAAATAATTAATAATGAAATAATAATTAATAAAATAATTAATAATAAAATGATAAAATAAATAATAAATAAATGATAAAATAATAAATAATAAAATAATTTATATAATTAGATAATTAATTAATTTATATATTTAGATGGTTGATTAAATCTTGTATTCGTAATAGTTGGTTGTATAATATTATCATTTGATATTTTTAAAATATCTTCTAAAGACATGATATTATTTTTATTAAATTCTCTTTTCATTAATATTTTTTTTGGTTTAATTTTTAAAACGCCTCCTAAATAAAATTCATTATTATCTTTTAATTTATTTTCCATTTAATAATATAATTATTAAATATAATAATTTATTATTTTAATATATAAATTATAAATTATTTAGTCAAAATTTTTATTTTTATCAATTATTATATAGTGTTTCATAATATCCAATTTCAAATTTAAATGTTGTTTGAAAATTTACATAAAATGGATGTCTAAAATTAATATAATTATTTGCATAATTTTCAACATATTTATTATATTTTGTTTTTAAATTATAATATTTATCTATATATGAATTATCATCTGATATCGTTAAAAGATTCATATTAGAATCATATATTAAAATCGATAATGTATTTAAATTCATTAATTCATTATTTTTAAATGTTTTTATCGCATCATTTGATTTCCATCTTTTATATTGATTATTATTATTAATATCATTATTATCAATATATAATGAACCAAATGATTTTATTATATTATTAAATGTTGTATAATGATCATTATTATATATTTCAGGAATATTAATAATTAAATATTTTTCTTTATCTAATTTCTATTGATTTAAATTAAATATTTTTCTAGTCGTAATATTTGATAATGTATCATATTTATAATAATATATGGTATTTAATATATCATTAATATCATTTAATTTGATGCAATAATTATATTTATAAATGATATTATAAGAATTTGTTATATTTGTAATAGTTAAATTAAATGGCATATTATTTAATAAAATAACAGATCCAATTGTATAATTTTTATTTTTTAAATAATTTAAAATAAAATCATTTATTTGAAATGAATTTAAATTAGATAAGATATAATTATATGATTGATTAAAATTATTATTAATATAACTATAATGATATGTTTGCTAATTATTTAAATTAGTTGATGTTATTGAAAAATCTATTTTATCAAATACTATTTTATAATTATTTATTATAATATAATTAACATTATTTATTTCTAAATTTATATTTTCATTATAATTTTGATTATTAAAATATAAATTATTTATTATATTATTTTCATCAGGTAAAGTTTCTAAATTTGATAATATAGTTGTATTAATATGATATAAATTAGGTAAATACGCATCTATTAATTTAATATATTTAATATTTGTAAATTTTTTTTCTATATAAAAATTATCTTGATTATTTAATGGATTAAAATTTACTTTTGATTTAAATGGATTTTGAATAAATGATGGAAAAATTGATAAATTCATAGTTTGATTTTGATTTAAACTATCAATAAATAATATATTTTTATTTATTTCAATATTTTTATTTTTATCATTTATATTTAAATTAGTGTTCATGTAAATATAATAAATATAATAAAATGAATAATCAACATTTAAATAATAAAAATTTTTCAATTGATAATTTTTTAACTATATAGCCAGAAATATCTTTTTTTAAAAATCAAAATATTAGACATAGTAAATTCTCATTTTCATCAATTGAAGAATTTTTTTATGGAAATAATAATTTTAATAATTAGATAACTTGCACTTTAACTAAAACAGGTGATCTTATTAATAAAATTTATTTAAAAATTATTCTTCCAAAAATTAAAATTCTTAAAAATAATAATGATTTAATTAATGATCTTAATAATAAATCTATTTTACAAGATAAATTATTATTATATCAAACAGATCATACAATGAGTAAAACATTTTATAAATTAGTATATCAAGCAATTAATGTATTAGAAATTGAATTATTATTAAAATTAAATATAGAAAATATAATATTAAAAATTAATTCAGTATTAATATTAGAAAATAGACAAATATATAATACTATTTTAAATACAAATTTATATAGTTTGAAATTACATTATTTTGATATATTTAGTTATTTTTCATCAAATAATATTAATTCTTTAATTGATGAAAATTCTAATTTAAATTCTGTTAATAATATTAAAAAATATATTAATCAATTAATTAATTTAATGATGATTGATAATAAATATTATATTGATAATATATTTATATTAAATAATTAGATTTTATATTATTCTAATACTTGTTATGATATTAAATGGATTGAAAATATTGGACATTTTATAATTAATAATTATACTATTAATATTAATGGTATTGATATATCAACATATGATTCAGATTATCTAAATATTTATCAAGATATATATAAAAATATTAATATGAAAAATTTATATGATAAAATGATTGGTAATCAAATTAATTATGATAATAATAATGATATTATATTATATATTCCATTAATTTTTTGGTTTAATAAAGATCAATCATTGTCATTACCATCAATATGTTTAAAAAATGGTGATATAAATATAAGTATTAAAATAAATAATATAAATAATTGTATAATTTATGATCAATCAAAAAATATTCAAAATGAAATAAATAATATAGAAATTAAACAAATATCATTATATATTGATTATATATTTTTAAATAAATAGGAACGAGAAATATTTGGTTTAAATATAAAAGAGTATATAATTGAATAGCCTTAGATAAATTTATATAAATTAAATTTAAATATGGATTATTCAATTAAATTAGATTTTTCATCAAATATTAAACAATTATTTTGGGTAATCAAAAATATATCAAATTTAATATTATTTAAAAATTTTAATAATTATGGAATTTTTATTCAATATAATATTATTAATATTAATAATAATAATTATAATAATAATAATAATATTAATATAATTATTGGAAATCATGTTTTTGAAATTGGAAATAATATTATAATTAAAAATACAATTAATTATAATGGAAAATATAAAATAATTGATATTTCAAATGATGGTATAACAATAAATAAAAAATTTATTATAAATGAAAATTTTGGTTTAATATATTTAGATATTAATAATAATAATAATATTTCTTTATTTAATCCAATATCAAACTCTATAATTCAATTTGATGGTATTAAAAGAAATATAAATAATAATAGTATATATTATAATATTATACAACCATATCAATATCAAAATAGTAATATTAAAAATGGTATAAATATATTTAATTTTGGATTATATCCTGAATCATATCAATCTTCTGGATATTTTAATTTTAATGTTAAAATAGATAAATCATTAGATATAACATTAGATAATTTATTTTATAATTATTTAAATTTAAAAAATGATAAAATTATAATTAAAATATATGGAATTGCATATAAAATAATTAGATTTTCAAATGGAAATATGCAATTCGTATTATGATTTTTTTAATATAAACAATTATATATTTAGATATTTATGAAAAAATTAAAAAAAATATTTTATTTAACAATTATTGGTAATATTATTGGATTTAATAATAGTTATTATAATGATGATGATATTAAAAATAAATTAAATTTAAATAAAAATTATAAACAAAATGCTATTTTTTATACTAGACAAATAAATATTGATTTTTGGTATTTATATGGTGGATATTCTAAATATGATATTTCTAATAAAAAAACAGATATTCATATCATTTATTTTTTATCATTTTTAGATACATATATTGAACATTGTGTTTCTTCATCAAATCAACTATAGAATAATCAATTTGGTATGATAAATGAAAATTCAAATTCTTGGAATTCAAATGATATTGATAAAATTATGAATTCATATATTGATAATTTAAATATTTATTTAAAAAAATATAATTTGCAAGAATTAAATTATCAAAAATTAAAAACAAATTCTTTGAGTATTAATTATAATCATACTGTTTTATTACCATCAATTGTAATTGGATTATTATATTTTGATAATAATATAAAATTAAATAATATTCCTTCAATAGATTTAAAAAATATAATTAAATTATCTTTTTATATATCAAAAACTATTAATAATAATTATTTATCTTGTTTTGGAAGTATTGCTTTAACATTAATTGTATCATATGCAATTAATAATATAGATATTAATAAATGGTTTTTTGAATTATTAGATGTATTTAAAAATACTAATATTATTGATGATATCGTTAAAGAGTATTTAGGAATGAAGAGTTAGGAAAAAAATAATATAAAT
>Ga0214919_10007377_pt1 | contig 14849 bp, 8 predicted proteins | sample LL1503_MetaG_FD_177994 | JGI IMG/M metagenome (GOLD analysis project Ga0214919, IMG submission 177994) | Freshwater microbial communities from Lake Lanier, Atlanta, Georgia, United States - LL-1503 | ecosystem: Environmental > Aquatic > Freshwater > Lake | place: USA: Georgia | collected 2015-03-15 | reverse complement strand
CGATCGCGCACGGAGTACGTCTCGAGTCCGATCCGTTTGAGCGAGGCCGCACCCGCGTTCGAAGGCAGGAACTCAATCGCCCGCGCGAGCGACGGCAGGACCGAAGTCCCCGCTGCGACCGCGCCGATCGTTCCCACAAAGTCACGCCGCTTCATCGCATCCTCACTTGGCAATGGGTCCCAGAATATTCCAGGTCGCCGGATCCTCGGTGCCGATCAACCACACCGAGTAGCCGCGCAACTTGTACTTACGCACGAGCTCCAGCTTCGCTTTGAAGGCGCGCGCATCTTCAATCCACGCCAACTCGAACACGCCGTTGCGCGGCCACTGCGCGAACCAGGCTTTCTGCGTGTTGTCCCACTGCGGTTTCACGTGCGCCGAGTCGAGGATCGCCATGAGTCGCGTGTATTCGATATCGCTCGCCCGCGAGCGTGATCCGTTCTTGGCATCGTAGCCCGGGAACCAATAGTCGGAGTAACTCGGGATCCCGAGCGAAATCTTCTGCGGTGGCACACCGGCGGCGAGCACATATTTGAGCGACGCTTCCATCCAGGGATACCCCGCGACTGGCCCCGGCGTCGAGCCCGCCGTGTGTTGCGCATAGGTCATGTACGACAAGAAGTCGAGCGTGTCGGCGAGCGCTTTGTAGTCGTACGCGCCACGCCAATAGTCGTACATCCATTGATGATACGGCAGCGGTCCGCGGTCATCGTCGGTGCGAGGGACGACCGCCGCCGAGAGGGTGCAGCCAGCGCGATGTACCGAGTCGGACGCTTCGCGCGTGAAGGCCGTGAAGGCGTCACGGTCTCCAACAAAGAGATTTTCGAAATCAAACTGGATCCCATCGAGATGCTGCTCACGACACAGCGCCGCCAAATTGTGCGTGGCCGCGGCGCGCGCCTCGGGCACGGTGAGCACGCGATGCAGCGAGGCGAGATCAAACCCCGGGTTCATCACGAGCGGCACCAGCTTGACGCCGTGCTTGCGTGCGGCCTCCACAATCAACGGCGAGATGGATCCGCGGATCACCCCAGTGCTATCCATCGAAAACACTTGCGGCGACACCACGGAGATGCGCGCGGCATTCGCTACGAAGCTCTGCACACTTCCTTCGTTATTGCGCGCGTACCAGAGTCCCTCGAGCTTCTGCGCCTGCGCGGCGGTCACAGAAAGGGCGATCGCGAGGACCGCGGCGAGAACGGCAGCGGTGGTCACGCGGGCGAGTCGTAGGGGGCAGCCGATTCTTCGCATAGGTCTCCAGAAGCTACGATGGGGCGGGCCGCATCGCGACCGGCACGCCTGCCCGCTGTGTCCCGCTATTGCCGCCGCCTGAACACCCCATATGGTTAGAGATACGGGCCTTGGGTCGGCGCCCGGACCACTTCTCGCGGTAAGGCGCCTCTTCTTGATGGATATCTATCTGACTTCGCTCGCACTCGGCGCGGTAGGACTCGCGGCAGGAATGACTCCGCATGCTATCGCGCAGGGTGAGCTGTGATCGACGGCGCGCGCTATGGCCACACGAATCTGATCGCGGCCGACTGGCGCGCGCTCGCACGTTTTTATGAGGAGCTGTTTGGGTGCGTGCCAGTGCCGCCGGAGCGGGACTATGCGGGTCTCGAGTTGGATCGTGGCACCGGCGTTCCTGGGGCGCGAATGACCGGGGTGCATTTGCGCATGCCCGGTCACGGACCGAATGGGCCGACGCTCGAGATTTACAGTTATTCCGTGCAGCGTGAGCACATACCCACTGCGGTGAACCGCCCTGGGTTTGGGCACATCGCGTTTGAAGTGACGGATGTCGCCGACGCGCGCCGTCAGGTGTTGGCGGCCGGTGGGAAGGCGGTGGGCGAGGTGGTGACGCTCACCACAAGTGCGGGGCGACACGTCACCTGGTGCTACGTGACTGACCCTGAGGGGAATGTGCTGGAGTTGCAGAGCTGGGGGTGAGCGGTGGCGGCGCCAGAGACTCGCCTATGAAACAACAGAACGGCCGCCACGAGTAGCGTAGCGGCCGTTCCAAGAACACCAGCAAAGAACAGCAGATCGAACAGCAGATCAAACAGCAGATCAAACAGCGACCCCCAGGCGACTACCAGCCGAACGGCGTCATGACACTGCCGTTCCCGGGCGCGACTTCAACAACGCGGAGCACGGTGGTGAGCTTCTGCCCACCGACATCGAGCACCACGCGGTAATTCCCCGTCTCGACCGTGCCGGCGCCGCGACCGCCGAATCCACCGCCACCACCGCCACGTCCGCCGCGACCACCAGCGCCGCCCGCAGCAGCTGGAGTCTCGAGCGCACGCTTTACCGCCGATGGACTTCCGGTGGTGTCTGGCGCACCGGATGCTTCAGCGGGACGCGGGTTGAAGCCGCGCGGGAAGCCAGCAACCTGCGTGGTGTCTGAGAAGCCGCCGCGGCCACCACGACCGCCGCCCGCACCACCACCGAAGGCCGCGAAGTCCATGCCGCCTCCGCCTGGGGCCCCGCCCGGCGACGCCGCAAGGTTCCACGTCACCTTGTTGATCCCCGCCGCGGTGCCGCCCGTGAGGCGCGCAATCGTATCGCCGGCGGCGTTCACAATGAGCACACGCGCGGTGCCGGTCGCGGCTGCCGAAAGACGATACACAATCTCAGCGCCGCTTGGGCCACCCTCGCCCTTCCACTGACGCTGCGAGCGTGGCTCGGAGGCTACAATCATCTGCGCGTACTGGAGCGCAACCGTCGGCGCAAAGAGATGCGTGCTCTTGGCGAGCACCTCGGTCGACATTTGCTGCAGCGGCGCCACATCAGCAATCCAGATGGCGCGGCCGTGCGTCGCGGCAATCAACTCGTGATCGCGCGGATGAATCTGCAGATCGAACACCGGCACCGTCGGCAACCCGCTGTTGAGCGGGAACCAGCTCTGCCCCTTGTTGAGCGACGCAAACACACCGGTCTCCGTTCCCACGTACAGCAAGTTCGGATTCACGGGATCTTCGCGGATCACATACGCCGAACTCGGCGCGCCACTGTTCGGCAGGTTCGACGTGATCGACTTGAAGGTCTTCCCCCAGTCGGTCGAGACGTACACGTACGGCGTGAAGTCGTTCTCGCGATGATTGTCGCGTGTGACGTACACCGTCGCCGAGTCAAAGTGCGAGGCGTCGATCTTGCTGATGTACGACATCGGCGGAGCGCCCGGAAAGTGATCGCTCAAATCTTCCCACGTGCTGCCATCGTTGCGCGTGAGCCACACCTTGCCGTCGTCGGTTCCGACGTAGAGGATCCCCGCGCGGATCGGCGACTCGTTGATGTTCACGATGGTCGCATTCTCTTCGGCGCCGGTCGCATCACGGGTGATACCGCCTGAGCCGTCGGCAGCGAGATTGCCGTTCACGTCGTAGCCGCTCGACACGCGCAGCCAGGTCGCGTCACCACGCGAGAGATCGCCCGAGATCGCACGTGCATTCGCACCCTTCTGCACCGACTTGAAGAGCTTGTCGGCGCCAGAATAGAAGACGTTGTTGTCGTGCTGCGAGAGAATAAACGGCGTGTTCCAGTTCCAACGCGCCGCCGAGTTCGGATCGGCGAGTTCCTTCTGCATGCGGGTCGCGAGATCGGCGATCTGCTTCTTCTGATCGTCGGTTAGCGGCTTGGTGCCATCACCCTTGATGGCCGCAATCTGGTTGGTGTAGGTCGCGGTGTTCGCCGTGCGCGGGCGAATATTCGCGTTCTCCCCCGTGGCGATGTTGCGCCGCGAGATGTTGCCGCCCTGCGACTCGTAGTAGATGATGTTCGCGTCCTTCGGATCCTGTGCGGTCTGCAAGCCGTCGGCGGAGCCCGGCGCGAACCAATCCGTCATCTGCAACTGGCCGTTCTTGCGGCGCGAGAGGCCGCAGCTCGTGCCGTTGTCCTGCAGGCCGCCGCACACACGGTACGGGACCTCAAAATTGTAGCTGACATTGTAGAACTGCCCCATCGGCATGTTGTTCACGTTGTCGTACGTGCCGCCCTTGTCCCAGGTCTGGAACACGCCGGCATCGCCGCCAATGATGAAGTGCTCGGGGTCGTTCGGGTCGATCCACATCGCGTGATAGTCCTCGTGGTTTCCGACCATCGAGAGCTTCCACGAGTAGCCGCCGTCATCGCTGAAGGCGAAGTCCACCGCCATGCGATAGATGCGATCCGGATTCTTGGGATCGACGCGCACCTGCGAGAAGTAGAACGGACGATTGTTGATTGTGCTCATCCACTTCCAGCTCTTGCCGGCATCCGCCGAGCGATAGAGCCCGGAGAGGAGCTGCTGCGGCTTGGCACCGCGCACGCTGTCGGCTTCGACCATCACGTACACGATGTTCGGATTGCTCGGCGCGAGCACCACATTCATACGCCCCTTCTCAGTGCCCGGGAAGCCGTTCCCCTTGATCTCGGTCCACGTTTTGCCGGCGTCGGTTGTTTTCCAGAGCGCCGAGCCTGGGCCGCCGGACTTGAGGAAGGCCGGCTTGCGCAGGCGCTCGTAGCTCGCGGCGTAGAGCGTGTTCGGGTCGCGCGGGTCCATCGTCACATCGACAAACCCCGCCTTGTCGCTGATGAACTTGATCAGCTGCCAGCTCTTGCCGCCGTCGGTGGTCTTGTAGAGGCCACGTTCAGGATTGCTGGTCCACATGGCGCCCAAGGCGGCGACGTAGACGATGTTCGGATTAGTCGGATGGATGACAATGCGGCCGATATGCTGCGTCTTTTGCAGTCCCATCGACGTCCAGGTCAGCCCGCCGTCGAGCGACTTATAGACGCCGTAGCCAGGTGCGGCCGTGTTGCGCGAGTTCTGCTCGCCGGTGCCGGCCCAGATGATCTTGGTGTCGCTCGGCGCGATGGCGATGTCGCCCATCGAGGCGTTGGCTTCCTGATCCCAGAGCGGGAAAAAGGTCGTGCCCGCGTTCACCGTCTTCCAGATGCCGCCGGCCGCGCCGGAGACATAGAAGACCTTGGGGTTCTTGGGCTCGGCTTCGACGTCGGTGATGCGGCCGGCCATGTTCACCGGTCCGATCGAGCGCCATTTGAGCGCTTTGAGGGTGGCGGCGTCGGGGGTCTGGGCGTGGGCGAGCGGGGCGAGTACTGCCAGCAGGGTCGCGAAAACAACGGCGAGGCGAGCGGGCGGGAACTTGACGGACATGAATCTCGGGGGTGGAGGGGGGATCCGGAGATGACCTCACTATTAATATGCTTAATGGAGCTGTTTCGCTGGCTTTGGCGACTCCGTGTACCTTCGGACGGAATCCTTTTGCCCGCCGCGCTGTCTAATACTCATCGACCGCCCACTCCATCCCCCGTACCGGAGTTCGTTGATGTTGCCTCGTGTCCGTTCCCTGATTGCCGTTGTCGGCGCTGGCATCCTCGTGGTTGGCACCGCGATGAGCTGCAGCACCAGCGCAAACACGCTGACCAATACCTCCACCAACACGAACGGCACCACGAACGGAGGCACGAACGCAGGCTCCAGCGCCTACAACGACCTGCGGATCCCGCCGACGCTCCAAGGCACGAGCTTCAACCTCACGCTCGCACGGACGACAAAGCAGTTTCGCAGCGGGGCAGCGACCGATACCTACGGCTACAACGGGGAGCAGTTCTGGGGCCCGACGCTGATTCTGAATCAAGGCGACAGCGTGCAGATGAATGTGAGCAACGCGCTGACCGATACCACGACCGTGCACTGGCACGGATTTCATATCCCCGCGACCATGGACGGCGGCCCGCATCAGACGATCGCGCCCACGACCACCTGGCGCCCGACCTTCCGCGTCCGCAATAACGCAGGCACCTACTGGTATCACCCGCATCTTCATGGGAAGACCTACGACCAGCTGACGATGGGCGCCGGGGGCTTCATCATCATCAAGGATCCAATTGAGTCGGCGCTCCAGCTGCCGCGGACCTACGGTACGGATGACATCCCACTGGTGATGACAAGTCGGCGATTCCTCTCGTCGAATCAGTTCTCCAAAAACATCGTGATCGACAACTACGGCGACTACATGCTCGCCAACGGCACGATGAATGCGCAGGTGAGTCTCCCCAAGCAGTACGTCCGCCTCCGGATGCTCAACGGTGAAATGGAACGCGCCCTCAACTTGGGCTTCAGTGACAATCGCACCTTCTACGTGATCACCAACGATGGCGGGCTGATCGACGCGCCGGTTGGCGTCACGCGGGTGCGCATGCTCCCGGGAGAGCGCGTCGAAATCTTGGTGAACTTGGGAAGCGACGCCGTCGGTGCGTCACTTGACCTGAAGGCGTTCAACTCAGGGCAGACCTTCGGCTTTCCCGGAAACGAAGGGAACCCCGTGACGCCATCCGGAAATGCTGGCCCCATCAATGGCAGCCTGCTCAACAACACCGACTTTCCGATTCTGCACATCAATGTCACCGCGGCAACCGCTGGTGCCATCACCACGCTCCCGGGCTCGCTGACCACGAACCGCTACTGGACGCTCGCTGATGTCACAAACAGCCGCACCATCAACATCACCGGTGGGCAGGCGGGCGGAAACTTTTCTTTCGACAACGTCTTCTTCGACCACGGCTACATCAATCAGACCATCAAGCTGAACGCGGTCGAAAAATGGACGATCGTCAATAACCAAATCTTCGGTCACTCGATTCACCTGCACGACATTCAGTTCAAGATCATCTCGCGCAGCGGCGGTCCCGTCGAAGCCTACGAATCTGGGTGGAAGGACACGTTCTACATCCCGCGAGGGGAGTCGGTGGTGGTGGTCGCCAAATTCACCGATTTCGCGAGCAGTACGGATACGTTCATGTTCCACTGCCACATGTCCAACCACGAAGACCTTGGCCTGATGGGGCAGTTCTTAGTCGTGCCGTAGCGCGGCTCCATAACGAGGTAGCGTCGGCGAGCGCGCTGCAGCATCTTGGGGTCAGGTCGCACTGGTGTACGACAGCGTCGAACACCGGGCGTACGGCTCGCCACCCGAACCGCTCTCGCGCATGCCGCTTCTCTACTCCCGCGCTCTCGTCCTCGGCGCGCTGCTCATGGTCCCTGCGTCGTCGGCATTATCGCAGGGAACGCTGGCCGACTACCGCCGCTCCGAAGGGCTGCGCACTGCCACCAACGGCTTGGTCGTGAATGCCCCGGAGGCGGCCACCTGGATCGCCGCGAGCGATCGTTTCTGGTATCGCCGATCAGTCACAGGTGGCAGTGAGTTCGTGCTCTTCGAAGTGGCAAGCGGACAGAAGCGGCCCGCTTTCGATCACGACAAACTGGCGGGTGCGCTGTCGAGTGCCGCGAACAAAAAATACAGCGCGCTCACGCTGCCCTTCACGACTTTCACATTTACCGACAGCGCCCGCGCGATCGCCGTGACCGTCGATTCGGTCGCGTGGCGCTGTGGGGTGATCACCTACAGCTGTTCACGCGATGCGACCGCAAGCGGTCGTGGTGGACGCGGTGGCGGCGCACCAAGTGGAACGTCTGCCGCGAATCAGGCGCCTCGCCTCGCGCCCGATGGAAAAACCGAGGCCTTCATCAAGAACTTCAATATCGCCGTACGCCCTGTCGGGAGTGCGCGAGATTCGCTGCTGAGCACCGATGGCTCGGAAGGGAACGCCTATACTATGCAGTCCATCGTGTGGGCGCCCGACTCACGACACCTCGCGGCGTATCGCGTGAAGCCGGGATATCGCCGCATGGTGCGCTACGTGGAATCGTCACCCACCGATCAGTTACAGCCCAAAACCTTCGAGACATTCTACGCCAAGCCAGGTGATGCCCTCGATGTGCAACAGCCGGTGATCTTCGACCTCGTCGCGCACAAGGAACTCGCGCTCGACGCCACGCTGTTCCCCAATGCCTACGCGATGTCGCGCCTCGAATGGCGCCGCGATAGCCGCGCGGTCGTGTTCGAGTACAACGAGCGCGGGCATCAGCTATTCCGCGTCCTCGAAGGCGATGCGACCACAGGCGCAGTGCGTGCGGCCATCGAAGAACGGATGCCGACATTCTTTGAATATTCCGCGAAGAAATATCGGTTCGATATTGACGATGGTCGCGAAACAATCTGGATGAGCGAGCGCGACGGATGGAACCATCTCTATCTGTACGATGGCGCGACCGGTCGCGTAAAAAACCAAATCACCAAGGGCTCATGGGTCGTGCGCGGCGTTGACAGCGTGGACGTCGCCAAGCGGCAGCTCTGGTTCCGCGCGAGCGGCATGAACCCGCGGCAGGATCCATACTTCATCCACTACTATCGCATCAACTTTGACGGTACTGGCCTCACGGCCTTTACCGACGCCGACGGCACACACACGGTCCGATTCTCCGGCGATCATCAGACATACGTCGATACGTGGAGCCGCGTCGATCTCGCGCCGGTCAGCGTCCTGCGTCGAACGAGTGACCGCTCGGTCATCGCCGAGGTCGATCACGGCGATGCAGCGGAGTTGACGAAGACTGGCTGGCGGGCACCGGAAGTCTTCGTTGCCAAAGGACGCGACCGCACCACCGACATTTACGGCGTCATCATTCGCCCGTCGAACTTCGACCCAACCAAGAAATATCCGGTGGTAGAAAACATCTACGCGGGACCACAGGATTCCTTCGTGCCCAAGACGTTCGCCGCCTACAACGGCATGTACGCGCTGGCGGAACTGGGATTTATCGTCGTCCAGATCGACGGCATGGGGACCAGCAATCGTAGCAAGGCCTTCCACGACGTGGCCTGGAAGAACCTTGGCGATGCTGGCTTCCCCGACCGTATCCTCTGGCACCAAGCAGTCGCGGCCAAGTACGCGTACTACGATATCACTCGAGTGGGAGTGTACGGGACAAGCGCCGGCGGACAGAACTCGCTGGGTGCTTTGCTCTTCCATCCCGAGTTCTATAAGGTCGCCTTCAGTGCTGCGGGCTGTCACGACAACCGTATGGACAAAATCTGGTGGAACGAACAGTGGATGGGGTGGCCGATCGGGCCGCAATACGCGGCGAGTTCCAATGTCGACAACGCACACAAGCTCGAGGGCAAGCTGCTGCTCGTCGTCGGAGAGCTCGACAACAACGTGGACCCGAGCAGCACCTTTCAGGTAGTGAACGCGCTGATCAAGGCAAACAAAATGTTCGATCTGCTCGTTATTCCTGGCGCGGGTCACACCTCGGGTGGCGCCTACGGTGACCGGAAGCGCAATGACTTCTTTGTACATCACCTATTGGGGGTCGAGGCGCCGGACTGGAATGCCGTGCCCCTTCGCATAGGGCCAGGCGACGACGATGACGCACTCGGCTCGTGGGATGCGCTTTGGGCCAATTGGATGGTTGGCGGCCAACCGTTCGCCGGCTGATCGTCCGGCTGGACGCTAGCGCACCCGGTTCCAGGTGAGGGTGCGCCGCACTGGAGTGCCATCTGCTCGCGTGGTTTCGAACCAGAGCTGGAGTACATCACCATCGAGTTCGAAATGGCGCGTGAGCCGGCGCCCAACATCTGCGGGTGCAAGTGCACCGAGCAGTTCATGCGTCACGGTGCCGCTTGCCACATCGACGGTGTAATGCCCGAAATAGGCATCGTAGCCGCCTGAGGGAGCGCTGTTGTTGGGGTCTGACTGTGTAGCCACGACCGGCTTTGGCGTGTCTGCTGTGCGCCGCCGCGCCATGAGTTGCGCCGACACATTGCCGAACGTGTCGTAGGTGAGGAACGCAATCGGATCCGCGCCGAGTGCGCCGTCTGCGGGAAGTGTGCCGGTGGTGCCGCTGTCGAGGCGTGAAACGAGCGTCCAGCTCCCGACCAGCGCGGGATTGGGAGCAGCACCGAGCCGAGCTAAGAGCTCCGGCAGAGAGTGGAACTGATCGATGTGGTCCGGCGCCGAGTTCCCGGCATAGCCGAGGAGTTCGAAGTTTCCGGAACGCATGCCACTGAGTTGTTGGGTGCCGCGCGGTCCGGTGGCGAGGGTTGGCGTGCGGCGGAGATTAAGCGCGGTGAGGAGCCAGTCGGCGGTTTCGGTGGTGCTAGCGTAGGTCCCCGGAAAAATCTCCGAGTGCGTGACCAAAAAGCGCTTCTCGCCGCGCATCGCGGCGCGCGCGAAGTTAGCAAAAGCCACGAGGTTCGTGGTATCGATCGAACCGCCGTTGGCGAGCGCCGTTCCTTCGGGGATGTACGATGTGTGCATCCCGTCAATCAGTACAACGGCAGAGACACTCGCGAAGTGGCTCGCATTGCGAAGAATGGCGCGCACCGCGCCGTGGCCTGCAGAAAAGCCAACGAGCGTCACCTGATTGATGCGTGTCGGCTGGCCGATAGCTGCCGAGAGCTCTCGCCTCAAAGCGGCGAGCAAGGAGTCGTACACGGCGGGATCGGCGAAGGCGCGGTCATACGCTCCAGACCCCGTGCCGACGTTCACCGTTGCAGCGATTGTGGGCGTGCCGTTCGCGCTGAGCGCGCTTACAGCCTGATTCGGAATCCAGGATGCCCCGTGGAAGTGCAGCACCAGGTCGACGCTCGTGCTTGAGTGCGCCTTCTGAGGGATGAATAGCTCCACAGGTTTTCCTGCTGGCCCGACGAACGTGCGACTGATTCCCGCGAGTTCACGCTGCACGAGCCGCTCGTGGGGTCGTGTATTCTCGACCATCGGTGACGGATTCTGCGCAGCCAAAGGCGAGGTGACCTGGGCAGCGATGCGCGCTGGCATCAGGGCCATCGTTGCCCATGCGAGACCACGCAAGAAATACCGCATTAGCGCGTCCAGATCACGATACTGCCGCATCCGGTCATCCCCTGTTGGAAGGCGGCAGGAATTCCTGGCCCCGTGTAAATCTCGATGCCCTTGATCTGCTCAGGCTGAATCATCGCGTCGATTTCGTCAGCGTCGAATCCACTCATGAAGCCACCATTGAGGTAAATGGACGGCGTGCACCAGTCGGCCATCATCCCCCGCACTTGGAGTTGCTTGGTAAAACCAGAGCTGTCGCGTTCGAGACGAACCCCAGGCATCATGCGAAACACATCCGACGCATTCGTAACAGGGCGGCGCTTGATGTCGTCGGCGGTGATGAACCGACCCACGCCAGCGGTCCGCGCCCGCTGCTCAAAGCCGCTCCGGTCGCTCCCATAGCGGACACGCGACGCGGAGATTCGCACCGTATCGAGCACAGACTTCAACGTGGAGAGTGTGACGCGTATCGGCGCGCTCCCGTCGAAGATATCCACCGTTCTGCGCTCGGGGTAATAGCCGATCGCTCGCACGTCGAGCGTGCGCGTACCAGCGGGCGCATCAGTGATCGTCCATTCGCCACGTTCGTTGGTGCGCGCTGCGATCCCGTCCGCAACTCGCACCTGTGCTCCCGCGAGGGGGCGCGAGCCGTTCGCAATCAACACGGTACCGGTCAACCGCTCGTCACCCACTCGAATCGTCTGGGGCGCTGCCGCCGCACTGTCGGCACGCGAAACGGCTGCGACAGCGAGCTTTCGAGAAGAGCCAAGGAACAACTCCCGCCGCAGAAACCCCTCAGCCGGAATCTGCACTTCGATCATATCCGTACTGTCGGCTCCGCGACTCGCTATCAGAAACATCGTCCCCGAGCGGGGCACATTGCAGATCGCGAACCACCCATTCTCTCCCGTGGTAGCAATCAAGCGCGGTTGGTGCCGCTGGACGCCGTCGGGGCGGAAGGCGAGCTCGAGCCATTCGCCGGCCACCTTCACGCCACTGGCCGGCGTGAGCGTCTTCACGTCGCGCACGACGCCCATCAGGAGCGCGGCAGAATCTGTCGCCGCGCGCACGCCACACACGGCGGCGCGGATCTTCTCCGGCGAGGGTGTCGCGAGGTCAATGCTCACCGACTGGTGCCCCTCGACGCGCACGGTGCGCGGCGCCGGCTCGACGCCGAGGGAGTCGAGGAGCGGATGGTAGAAGCCAATCATGTAGCGGCCGTCGGCGACATCGGTGAGCGTGAAACGACCAACGGAGTCGGAGATAGCCGTTCGGCCGAACCTCGCGAGACTGTCTGGCGCCACAAGTTGCACGGTCGCGGCGGCGAGTGGTCGGTGGGAAATGCTGTCGCGCACGACACCGCTGACGGTTGTGCGCGCCAATTGGGCACCAACGCTGCTCGCGTACAGCATCACACACAACAGAAGTCGGAGCCGCATGCGGAGTTCGCCTGACGGAAGGATACTGGACAAGCTACTCGTTCGGGGTTGCTCCGCACCATACAGAAACCATATCGAACGGGGGTGTTCCAGAGTGCCGAGCACTCGAGAACACCCCCGCGGGTCCAACCAGCCACTGTGGCGGATTACGGCGCCCGTGCAGCCTCGAGTCGCACGCCACCTTCTTCGCGCACGCCCATATAGACGATGCCGCCCTTCCCGAAGCCGGAGATCACACGTCCCGGCGGCATGCCGACGCGCTTGAGCAGTTCGCCCTTTGGCGAAAGCACGTCGTAAATCGAGCCGCCATTGATACCACGCGTCGTGCGCACCCAGAGGTTGCCGTCGGCGTCGCCGAGCGCTGCGCCTGGAGTGAACGGCGGTACAAAGTCGGACATTTCGTTGGGCGAGACCATATTGATCGGCTGCACTTCAAAGCCGCCGCGACCGCCGCGACCACCACCACCACCACCGAAGCCACCGCCACCGCCGGTGTCACCACCACCACGGCCGCCACGACCACCGCCACCCTGATCGCCACCGCGGTTACCGCCACCACCGCCATTGCCGATTCCCGGGATTCCGCTGAGGCCTGCGGCGGCAGCCGCAGCTGCCGCGCCCGCCTGATCGCCCGCCTGTGCCTGCACCCGCAACTTCTCGAGCGAGGCCTTGGTCGAGTCGAGGAACGCCGTCTTTTCTTCTTCGCTCATCCGCTTCCAGTCGAACGGAGTCTTACCCGTTGCGTCCGTGGTACCGTTCGCACGGACCCAATCTACGTGATAATCACGCGCACGCACCACAGCCACTGATCCATCCGCCATCAGCGACCAGTCGTCGGCCACGGGCAGTGGATTGATCGTCACCAGAATATTCATTCTCCCATCGTCGCCCTGCGCCGCGCGCACGTTGTTGACGGGGACTTTGAGGAAGGCGATCGTATCGAGTTTGCGAGAGCTCATGTCGAAGCGAACGAGCGGCGCCGAATCCGGTTGCGCCCCGCCCCCGAAACCACCGCGCCCGCCCCCGCCACGATTATTTCCGGTGTTCGCCGTGGCTGCCGGAGTCTGCCCCGGGAGCGGCGTCATGCCTGGGGGCAATCCCGCGGTCGATCCCGTCGCCGCTGCACCACCAGCACGCGCGGGCGTCGGTATCGGTTGCGCGCCGTTGGGGCCACGTCCACCACCGCCACGTCCTTGGTTGCCGCGGTAGATGAGTCGCCCCTGCGCATCGGTGCCCGGAGTGCCGTTCGGCCCGCCAATCAGCAGGTTCACATCGTTGGCACGCGGCGCCGACATCACGCGCGTGATGTTCCCCTTCCCATCAATCACCAACATCGAGAGCGACAACGGATCCACAAACAACGTGGAGTCGCCCTTCCATTTCACCAGTCCACCAGCGCGCGAGCTATAGGCGTTCGCGGTCGCACTCGTCGTATCCGCCACCAGCGTGGAGGTCGAGAGCGTTGAGTCAAACAGCACGACCTTGCGGCCGCTGATGTCGTTCACGAGGACCTTCCCATTCGGCAACGAACGCACGGCCGAGACGGAGCCAAGAAGTTCCTTGGACTTCGCGAATACAGCGCCCAACGGCTTGATCGGCGGGAGCTGACTCGCCGGCGTGTTTTCCGGGATCGGGTCCTGCGCTTTCACAGACTGCACGGCGCACACGCACAAAGCGAGCGCGGCCATCGAGATATGCTTGCGTGTCATTCGAATCACCAAAGAAGATGTACAGGCCACCTGAACAGTCAGACGGACGGACGTTTAGTTCCCGCTACGACCACCGCCGCCACCGCCTCCGCCACCACCCGGAATACCGGCACCACCACCGCTGTTGAATGGATTCTGCGCACCGCCCGCGGTGCCATTGCGAATCCCTTGCAGATAACGCGTATCGAGATAGCTCGCCACAATCGCGGGGAGCATGCGATACTGTTCCGGCGTGAGCAGCCCAGTCAGCGGCTTCGACAACTTGATGAGCAGATCCACCGTCTTCTTGCGAGCCGTGAGATAACGTTCGTACACGTCGGACTCGTCGTACTCGTTGGGGAGTGCGGCCAAGTACTTCGCGACGGGCGACCAGGCCGAGTCCATGCGCACGATGTACCAACGATTGAGCGTCGCGAGGCTATCCGCCTGCGGGCCGCTGAGCTTGAGCGAGTCGGCCTGACGCAGGATCGTACTAATCGGATTCACCAAGCCACCACTGCTGGCGTACGTCGCGCGCAGCACGGCTTCTGTGACCTTCTGGCCGCCCGAACGACGCCCCGCGTTGAGCTGCTGCACGAGCGACTGCTTCTCGCGCGTCGGGCCAAGATCGAATCGCATCTGCGCCGTGACAATCACCGGCGTGCGGACCGTATTGAATGCCAAGCTCGTCGACCCGAAGCGCTGGTTGACTTCGTACTTGAAGCGCTGCGTGGCGGGGTCGAAGCCGCGCACGTAGAGCAGCGCCTGGTCGGGCTGCACCGTCGTGCCCCAGCCCTGCAAATTGTTCTGCCCGTGGAGCATCAGATCGGCAGCGCCAAGCGGGTTCGAAATGCTGAACGAGATGATCGCACGCTGCGGCAACCCGAGCTTGAGTGGGTTGAACGAAATCTGCATGTTCGCGGTATGCGTCATCGGGCCTTCGCAGCTATTCCGCGTGGCCAGTGCTCCGAGTTGGTTCTGCAAGCAGCTCTTCACATTGGCAGAGGCCGACGCGAGC
>Ga0214919_10007376_pt1 | contig 14850 bp, 11 predicted proteins | sample LL1503_MetaG_FD_177994 | JGI IMG/M metagenome (GOLD analysis project Ga0214919, IMG submission 177994) | Freshwater microbial communities from Lake Lanier, Atlanta, Georgia, United States - LL-1503 | ecosystem: Environmental > Aquatic > Freshwater > Lake | place: USA: Georgia | collected... | reverse complement strand
CAGACTCTCTTTTGTGCGCTATTAGTTCCAATGTGGCTCTGGATTTTCTAAACTCTCAGAGTATGAAACAATCTCGTTGGGTGACTTTCGTTATCGGTGTTCTTTCTCTTGTTTTATCATTCTACGAAGGCGATGTTATTCCCGTTATGATTGTTGGCTATGAGATATCTGTCTTTGGGCTTTTGGTCCCTTTCTTGATGGGACTTTGGCTTAAGAACGTCTCGGAATCACAAGCACTGATTTCTTTGGGGCTTGGTGTTGCTGGATTTTTGACAATGAAGTTCATCCAGTTCTCAGGAATAGAGCTCCTGGTGTTGGGAATTGCAGCACTGCCCTACTTATCTTCTAAAAAGAGTTTATAAGAATAAAGGGGGGATGGTTTTTCTAAAACTATCCTCCCTCCCTTAGAATCGGGCCAATGCCGATTCTATTTTTAATTTCTTTTCTTGAAAATTCTCCATGCGCTCTTCCAATTCTTGAATGATATGGTCGGGCGCTTTGGCACGAAATTCATTATTCTCTACGCGCCCTTTTGTAGCAGTCATTTCTTGAGCTATTTTTTGAATCTCTTTTTCAAGTCTTTGTTTTTCGTGTTTTATATCAATAACATTTGACAAAGGAATGTGAATAACCTTATCCGCTAGAATGATTTGAACCGTTCCTTCTTCAAAAGATGTGGGTGCTTTTTCTGTAAAAAGATTCAGCATCTCAAGACGAGCCAGGCGCTCAATAAGAGTGGCATTCTCTACGATGGAGTGCTTTGATTTTTCTGATAGTCCATAAATACTCGCTGAAATCTTCTGTGCAGCTGGAACATTCAATTCAGAGCGCATGGAGCGAATTTCTGTAATGATCGTGATAACCTGCTCAATAGCATCATGGGCTTCTTCATGATGATGATAGTCAAGATTAGGCCATTTTTGTGCCGCAAGCAGCCCAACGCCTCCCATAGATTTCCATAACTCTTCTGTGATAAAGGGCATGAAAGGGTGTAACACGTGGAGCAATTGTCCAAGACACCAAGCAAGAGAATGACGGGTTTCATTCATAGCGTCTCTCTCATTAGAAAGAAGGATAGGTTTTGTAAATTCTACATACCAATCGCAGAATGTTCCCCAGGTGAATTGGTAAATTGTTTGAGCGGCTTCATTGAATTTATAGTTCTCAATAAGATCCCCTACAGTTTTTGTAAGTTGCTTTATTTCTTGCATAATCCACTGATTAATCTGGATAGAACAATCCTGAGGAGAAAATGATGCATCAAAGTGGCATTCATTCATGAGAAGATATCTGGAGGCATTCCAGAGCTTTGTAGAAAAATTACGCATGCCTGCCACACGGTCTTCGGATATTTTAATATCCTTACCAGGGGCGGCAAGAGAGGCGAGGCAAAATCGCACCACATCTGCACCATAGGTATCAATCAGAAGGAGTGGATCAATGACGTTTCCCTTGCTTTTTGACATTTTCTGTCCCTTGGCATCTCTGATCAGAGAATGGATATAAACATCCTTGAAGGGCACTTCTTTTTTGAAATAAAGCCCCATCATCATCATGCGGGCAACCCAGAAAAAAATGATGTCAAAGCCAGTAACAAGGACATCTCCTGGATAATGACGGGTTAGAAAATCATTTTCCTTGGGCCAGTCCAATGTTACAAACGGCCACAGTGATGATGAGAACCATGTGTCTAAAACATCCGTGTCTTGAATTAGAGTCACATCTTTCCCGTAATGATCGCGCGCTTTTTGGAGGGCAGATTCTTCAGTTTCCTCTACAAAAACAGTTTGATCGGGTCCGTACCAAGCAGGGACTTGATGTCCCCACCAAAGCTGTCTTGATATACACCAAGGTTGAATGTTGTTCAGCCATTCAAAGTAGGTTTTTTCCCATCGTTTCGGAATGAAGCTGGTTTTTCCTGTTTCAACAGCCTCTATCGCTGGAATCGCAAGTGTTTTTGCGTCCACATACCACTGGTCTGTCAGCATGGGCTCAATCACGGTGCCAGAGCGATCGCCATGGGGAACCGTATGTTTGATTTCTTCAATTTTTTCTATAAGACATAATTCTTCAAAAACCCCTAAAACTTTTTTGCGGGCTTCTTGGGAAGATAACCCTTGATATTCTAAGGGAGTATTTTCATTAAGATTGCCATGAGAATCCATCACACAGATTAAGGGCAAGTTATGACGTTTGCCGATTTCAAAATCATTAAAATCATGGGCAGGAGTAATTTTGACGGCCCCTGTTCCTTTTTCTGGATCACAGTGGTGATCTGCGATAATGGGGATGGTTCTATTCATAATGGGAAGAACAACATTTTTCCCAACAAGATGGGTATAACGCTCATCTTCTGGGTGAACGGCTACAGCCGTATCACCAAAGAAAGTTTCTGGACGGGTTGTGGCAACAACAATAAATTGATCTGAATTTTCAATGGGATAGCGTACATGATAGAAGTGAGAGCTTATTTCTTTTTGCTCCACCTCTAAATCAGAAACAGCTGTTTGATATTTTGTGTCCCAGTTAACAAGACGCTTGTCTTTATAAATGAGGCCATCTTTATGGAGTTGAACAAAGACTTTTTTAACGCACGCATCAAAGTGAGGGTCCATGGTAAAACGTTCCCTATCCCAATCAGCACTCGCTCCTAGGCGTTTGAGCTGGTTAATGATAGAACCCCCAGAAACTTCCTTCCATTCCCAAACACGTTCTAAAAATTTATCTCTCCCCAACGCTTTGCGGCTGAGACCTTCTTCTTCTATTTGGCGTTCAACCACCATTTGGGTTGCAATACCGGCATGATCGGTGCCTGGTTGCCATAAGACATCTTTACCCAGCATGCGCTGGTAGCGAATAAGAATATCCTGCAAGGTAAAAGTAAGCGCGTGACCAAGATGTAAGTTTCCAGTTACATTGGCTGGTGGCATCATGATGGTATAAGGCTTGCAGCCCTTTTTTAGTCCTGCTTTAAATAGGCCAGACTTTTCCCATTCTTTATAAAAAAAATCTTCCACAGCCTTATGCTGGAATAGTTTATCGATCATCATTTTCTCTCAATTATACCAGCCCCCCCTTTTTAACGATTGCGTCGTTGACCTCGGGATTTGCCTTTCGACCACCTATATGGAATAGGCTCTTCAGGCTTACCGCTCATTCGCCTAGCACTCGTTTAAAAATGGGAACTGGTGTTAGTGAGAGGAAAGAATAGGAGAAATTCCCTGCAAAAGCAAGGTTAGTCCTATTGAAAGTTAGGAGTCGTATGGGGGTCTACTTAAGCATAGTTTTTGTGAGACACTGAATTTCCTCGCGAACAATTTTCTCCACAAGGGCCGGTAGATTTTGATCGACCCATTCTTTAAGGAGAGGAAACAGAAGATCTTTTGCAAGGTCTTCTATGCTGGTATGCCCGGATGGTATTTTTAATGGGGGTTCTTTTGCAGCATCCTTCAGAGAAGACAAAGCTGATATGGATGCAGAAAGGGTTTTTTGAGATATAAAATTTGGAGTAAACAAAGAAGAATCTATAGATGCCTCTTTACAAGGAGGAAGCTCCGGCTCTATTTCCTTAGGAATGGCCTTCTCATCTGGCACCACGTCTACTAGCTCTAGGGGTTCTGCAGCAGATGGTTTAATCATATTTTGGGGGTTTTCTTCATCAGAAGAAAGGATCTTTCTAATAGAAGAGAGAATATCTTCCATAGAAGCATCTTGTGTTTGACTTGTATAGTTCATGCGTCTCTCTTTTTATGATTATTCTTCAATGCCTGTTCCCCAAATTGGGACGTTCCTTTTATATCCTTCGCCATCAAATGGTTTGACGGGAAGATCAAGAGACTGAGCACTCAAAATGCCAATTTCTTTGAGCAAATCATAGGTTGCTTGAAGGTGTTCTTGCTGAGCAGTCAAAAGCTTTATTTGGGCTGCAAAATACTTTTGCTCCATAGACAAAAGATGAAGGGTGGTTTTCATGCCCGCAGCGAACTCTTCTTTCATGCTTTCATAGGCAACTTTAGCAGCTTTTACCTGTTCCTCTGTTTGGGAAATATTCTTCTGTTTTGCCTCCATTAGTTCCCATTTTGAAACAATGGCTTCTATAAGACCACGTCGAAGGTTGATGGTGTCTATTCGTTTCTTTGCTGCATCATATTTCTGCTTACGGACACCAGCTTGAGTGGATCCACGAAAATCGAGCGGTACACTGAGTGTGGCAATCGCTTCAAATTGATTTGCAGCTTGTTTTGCAAATCCTGTTCCCCAGTTAGTTGTAAAATTACGACTAGCACCCGCTGAAACATCCAAGGATGGGAGGAGGTCTGCACGAACTTGCTGAACGCTTTCCTTATATTGATCTGCTTCTGCTTCTGCGGCTTTCAGCTCATTATTATGCTGAAAGGCCCACTGAACAGCCTCTTCCTTTGATTGGGGAAGATTAGAGGGAAGAGAGGGCTCTTGGAGGGTAAATGATTCTGAAAATCCTGTGAATTTTTCAAAATTAGCTTGAGCACTTTTTACCTCAGCATTGGTCAATGTTGTGGCAGCTCTAATCTCTGCCAATTCTGATTCCGTTTGTGCCACGTCTGATAGGGTGTTTGCGCCCAATTCATTGGTAACTTTTGCCATATTAGTTTGTTCTTCTAAAACCTTTTGGTTTGCAAGGCGCACTTTGTAAATAGATTTCTTAAGCACAAGGTCAGAATACGATTTAACCACAGCAAATAAAACAGCAGACTCTTGCTTATAGTATGATGCTACCGCTTTATCAAAGCCACGCTCACCCCCGCGAATACCTGCAGTAGTTTTCCCACCGTTAAATAGATTTTGCTTTAAAAGAACTCCATTCTTTGAAGCATGCGTTTGACCACTTCCATTCGTACTGCCGCTATTGCGTATAGAGTTAAAATCAGCAGTGTAACTGGATTGCAAGCTTGCCTGAGGCAACCAGTCTCTTTTTGCGGCAGAAAGCCCTTCTGCACTGCCTTGTACATCATGTTGTGCTGAGGTGAGATAGGTTTGGTTATAGGCAGCGACAAGAGCATCCTTTAAAGTCAAAGCTTCCGACACTTGTTTTTTTTCAGACGGCGTTGAGGCATAGCAGTGGAAAACTAATCCCATGCTGAGGGTGCAAATTGTCAAAAAACCATATAAAAATTTCATGAGTTTAAACTTTTTTCTTAAACGTTGCGCATTTTCATCATATATAAATTTCAAAAAAATTGGAAGAGATCACTTTCAGCTTTTTTGGGGGGTATAAAGACGTCCTCCTCTTAGCGGATAAGGTGCTCCTGTTGTTTTTGGAAACGTAATAGGGAGGACTTGTAAAGAACGTTTTGCTAGATAAGCAAAAGCCTGCGCTTCCAGAAAATCACTGGACCATCCCAAAACATCAATCGCTTTAAGCTCAATAGGTGCACATCGTCTTTGGAGCCATTCCATCAATAGATTGTTACGTCTTCCTCCTCCTGCAACAAAAACAGAGTTTGGATTTTTTGGCAGATGATTTAACCCTTCTATAATTGATTCAACAGTGAAAGCAGTGAGTGTGGCGGCTCCATCTTCAAGAGAAAGCTGTTGAGGAGAAAAATCAAAATCAAGGCGATCTAAAGATTTTGGAGGTGTTAGAGAAAAATAAGAATGGCTTAACCATTCCTCCAAAAGCGTTTCATCAACCCTACCATTTTTTGCAATACCACCCCCTGCATCGTAACGTTGCTTTGTGTGGCTATAGACCCAGTTGTCGATGAGAGCGTTTCCTGGTCCTGCATCAAAAGCTATTAATTCATCTTTGTCGATCCATGTTATATTGGCAATGCCCCCTATATTGATGATGACCAGCGGTTTTTCTATGTGAGCACAGAGGGCTTGTTGAAAAATAGGAACAAGGGGGGCTCCCTCTCCACCATGAGCTACATCGTTTTCTCTAAGATTTCCTATAATAGAGAGCCCTGTTAAATCAGCCAAATGTTGACTATTTCCAATTTGCCACGTGCGTCCTTTTGGATATTTTTTGGGAGATTGATGAAGAATAGTGTGCCCATGAAATCCTACCACATCGATCACATTTTTTGAGGTATTGGATTCTCTTAAGAGCCTTTCGATAGCCTTCGCATGAAGAACTGTAAGTTCTTGTTCGATGGCTTCAATAGCTTCTGTTTTTTCTGTTGCGCCAAGAATGGATTGTAGTTTTTCTTGAAATTCTGGGGCATAAGGCACAAAAAGAGTTGGTCCCAGTATTATATTTTCCTCTCCATTTGTTTGAATAGCGGCCACATCAATGCCATCCATGGATGTTCCGCTCATGAGGCCCAATGACCATTTGTCCAAAACTTATACTCCTTCACTTTAATTAAGGGTTATGGGCCATTATAAAACATTTCTAGTCTTTGCAAAGGGTGGGATTTGCTTTATAAAAAACAAGCCATAGAGGATCAATTTAAGAATGAAATTATTCATACCCAAGTTTTTTGTTTTTCTGTTATTGCCATTTTTAGGAATTGCTCAGGATATTTCCGTTTCTGGTTTTTATGTAAGACCCACAAAAGGTAATAACGGCGCTGCTTTTATGATGCTTACAAATCATACAGAGCGCCACATTAAACTTATTGGTGCAAAGACAGATGCATCGGCTCATGTGGAAATTCACACACACATTAAAGAGGGGGATATTTATCGCATGCGATCTATTCCCTACATTGTTATTAATCCGGGGTCTACCGTTGTTTTAGAATCAGGGGGACTTCACCTTATGCTGATGGACCTTAAGAACCCTCTGGAAGAGGGGACAGTGGTTAATATCACACTGGATTTTGAGGGTCAGGGCGCTGAAACCTTTTCTGTGCCTGTAAAGAAAAAATCTTGTGGATGCTGCAAAAAAAGCAAGGAAGTATGATGGACTATAAAGCAACGGTTTTTTTGCCTAAAACTGATTTTTCCATGAAGGCGAATTTATCCCAAAAAGAGCCAGAGATTCTAGAGTTTTGGGATAAGATTCAACTCAATCAAAAGGTCTTTGAAAATCCTCATAATAGAGAAAGTTTTATCATTCATGATGGTCCTCCCTACGCTAACGGGGAGACGCACATGGGGCATGCCTTTAATCGATGTTTGAAGGATATGCTGATGAAGTATCAGCGTCTTTCAGGAAAATATGTACCTTTCGTTCCAGGGTGGGATTGTCATGGATTGCCTATTGAGTGGAAAATAGAAGAGCGGTATCGCGCTAAAAATAAAAACAAGGATGATGTTCCTGTATTAGAATTTCGCCAAGAGTGTCGAGATTTTGCGGCCCACTGGGTTGGAGTGCAAATCAAGAGTTTAAAGCGCCTTGGTGTTTTAGGGAATTGGGATTCCCCGTACCTAACCATGACCCATGATGCTGAAGCTGTCATTGTGCAAGAGTTGCATAAGTTTTTAATGTCTGGGGATCTTTATCGGGGCTTAAGACCTGTCCAGTGGTCTGTTGTTGAAAAGACAGCACTCGCTGAAGCAGAGGTAGAATATAAAGATAAAGTTTCTCCCACTATTTTTGTGAAATTTCCTCTTCTTGATTCCTCTCTATCCTCTTTGCAAAATGTTGATGTTGTCATTTGGACAACAACTCCTTGGACGCTTCCTGCTAATCGTGCAGTGGCTTATTGTAGTGATGCGATCTATGTGATATTGGAGGTTACGGAGGCGTTCTCTGATGATAAGCATTTCGCAAAACCAGGAGATCATCTGGTTGTAGCAGAAGAACTTTTGCAGGATTTTGTTAAACGTGCTGGCATCCATAATTATCATATTATAGAGAAATTTCTTGGAGCGGCTTTAAAGGGCTTGCAATGCAAGCATCCCCTTTATGATCAAGGATATAATTTTACCGTACCTCTCTTGGCAGGGGAGCACGTAACAATAGATCAAGGAACAGGATTTGTTCACACCGCTCCCAGTCATGGGGTGGATGACTTTGCCCTTGGAAAATTGCATGATCTTGAGGTGCCAGAAATGGTTTCAGAAGACGGGCATTATCATGATCATGTGCCCATTTTTGCAGGGACCCACGTCTTTAAGGCGAATGAACCTGTTATGACGGCTTTAATACAGTCTGGTGCCTTGGTTGCACGGAGTGATCTTACGCATAGCTACCCCCATTCTTGGCGATCTAAGGCCCCTCTCATTTTTCGGGCAACTGCTCAATGGTTTATTTCCATGGAGAAAAATGGGCTGCGCCAAAAAGCGCTATCAGCCATCGAAGAGGTGCGTTGGTTCCCGAGTCAAAGTAAAAATCGTCTAAAATCTATGGTGGAAAATCGCCCGGATTGGTGTCTTTCAAGACAACGCCCTTGGGGTGTTCCCATGGCTCTTTTTGTTTCTAAGGCAACAGGAGAGCCACTCAGAGATGAAAAAGTAAATCAACGCATCGTTGATATTTTTTTTCAAGAAGGATCAGACGCATGGTTTCGTCGTCCTATGGCTGACTTTCTGGGGCCTGATTATTCTGTTGATGATTTTGAACAAGTCAAAGATGTGGTGGATGTATGGTTTGAAAGTGGTACGACCCATGCATTCGTTCTTGAAAAAAATCCACACCTTAAATGGCCTGCCGATCTTTATCTTGAGGGATCCGATCAACATCGTGGGTGGTTTCAGTCGTCCTTGCTGGAATCATGTGGCACACGTGGCAAAGCGCCCTATAAGGCAGTCTTAACCCATGGCTTCATCGTTGATGGAGAAGGGAAAAAGATGTCAAAGTCTAGTGGGAATGCCTTAACGCTGGATGAGATCATTAAAGACTATGGAGCGGACATTTTAAAGCTCTGGGTGATAGGATCTGATTACTGCGATGATTTAAGATTAAGTCGGGATCATTTTAAGCGCTACCAAGATCTCTATCGTCGTTTGCGTAATACGCTGCGCTATCTTTTGGGCAACCTTCAAGAAGGGCCTGTTCTTCCTGTCCCTTATGAAGATTTACCAGAATTAGAGCGCTGGGTATTGGATCGGTTGGCTGCTTTAGATGGTCGGATACGTGAAAAGATAGACTCTTACGATCTTCATGCTCTTTTTAAAGAGCTCTATCATTTCTGCAGCGTGGATCTTTCTTCCTTTTATTTTGATGTCAGAAAAGATGTTTTGTATTGTGATGCACGGGATAGCCTTAAGTACCGCTCTACACAAATGATTTTAGAAAATGTCTTTAAATATCTTACTATTTGGCTATCTCCGATTCTTTCTTTTACGGCAGAAGAAGCCTGGCAGTATCGTTTTAAGGGAAGTATTCATCTTGAAGACCTTCCCACACCAGATGCACGCTGGTTGAACTCAGATCTCCATGAAAAATGGGAATATATCCGTCATGTTCGTCGTGTGGTCACGGGTGCTTTGGAACAAGAGCGCGCCAGTGGTGTTATAGGCTCAAGTCTTGAGGGTTTCCCTCACGTTTATGTGGAAGATGAAGCCATCTATCTTCTTTTAAAAGACTTAGATCTGTCGGAAATTTTCATCACATCTAGGGCTTCTGTGTCAAAAGATAAACCCCCAAAAGAGTCTTTTTCCTTAGAGGATGTGCCCGGTATTTTTGTGGTCATTGATCTTCCAGAGGGCACAAAATGCGAAAGATGCTGGCAGATATTGCCAGAAGTTGGAACCCATACAGTGCATGATTCTCTTTGTAATCGTTGCGTTACTGCAGTGGAGGATATGGTTTGAGACGTTGGATTTTTATTGTTTCAAGTGTCGTTATTGCACTGGATCAACTAACAAAATTTTTAATTTTGCAAAACGTTACAGCCTTGCCTTTTAAGGTTTTTCCATTCTTTAACCTCGTGTTGGCTTGGAATCGGGGTATTAGCTTTGGTCTTTTTAATCATCACACTCCCTGGGTTTTTTGGGTCTTAACGGGTCTTGCAATAGTGATCGTTTTAGGAATTTTTATCCATATGTTGTTTCAAACCCATACTCAGAAAATCATCTATCTTTCTATGATCATGGGGGGAGCGATAGGAAATATAGTGGATCGGTTCTGGCATGGCGCTGTGGTTGACTTCCTAGACTTTCACCTCTACAACTATCACTGGCCTGCCTTTAATGTGGCTGATAGTAGTATCGTTATCGGTGTATTTTTATTAATGTTGGATAATTATTTTGATGAGAAAAATCACTCCTCTTCTTAGGCTCTTCCTTGCTTTTTTTATAATCAGTCTTTGCGGTTGTTCTGGTGTGAAGGAAACACTGGGATTAACCCGAGAAGTCCCAGATGAGTTTGAAGTGACATGCCATCAAACATTAGAAATTCCAGAGAGTAGTAATTTTATAGCTCCTGGCAATAAGAACACCCCATCAAAGCCTATCACGTTGGAAAAAATTATTTTTGGGAGAGAGACTGCAAACAATAACAAACCGAGTGTAGGAGAAGAAAATTTTCTGGAGTTCTTAGGGGTCCAATTTTATAAGGATATCGGATTTCTCATCGATCAAGAAGCGGCTGGTCCACTGCCAACCAGTCAAGCGGTGCAACAAAAAATAAAGAGCATCATTCTATTTTGGAAGAAAGATAAAAAGAAGCCAGGAAAAGTTATTCACGCAGAGAATGAAAAAAAACGTCTAGAAAAGCATGATATACCAACATAATATTCAAGGATGTGTTTCTCAAGCAGGGGAAAAGGGTCTATCTGAAGCTGTATTTGACTCTTATCGTCCTTCTCTTCAAGAAGCTCTTTTAAAATTTCAAGATATTTATAAAAAAGGGGCATGGCCCCATTTTAAGATTCCTTTTTTAAGAAAAGATCTTGTTGAAGCTATGCCTCTTTCTTCGAAGTTTAGAGATGAGTTTTCCGATATTCTTATTTTGGGAACAGGGGGATCAAGTCTCGGTGGGCAGACGATTGCAAGTCTCAGAAGTCAACATGTCCCCCGCCTTCATTTTTTGGATAATATTGATCCGCACACTTTTGAGGGGATTTTAAAGACCATAAAACCAGAGTCCACAGGGGTTTTAGTTATTTCAAAATCAGGCTCTACAGCTGAAACACTTTTGCAATTTCTCTCATGCCTTGAATATTGGCGGATGCATCTTTCTGAAAATTCGTGGGCCCAACATTTTTTAGTGATAACAGAAAAGAAAAGTTCCCCTCTTTTTCGCATGAAGGAGCGCTTTAATCTTTCATTTTTGGAGCATGATCCGGATCTTGGAGGGAGATTTTCCATCTTTTCTTTAGTGGGATTATTTCCAGCTATGTTGCTTGATATTGATCCTATAGCATTTCGTGAGGGCGCCGCTTCTGTTATTCAGAAAATGGTAGAATGCGAAGAAGTGTTAAATTTTGAACCTGCAGTTGGAGCAGCCTTAAGTTGTGGTCTTCTTAAAGAAAAGCAAATTAATCTTTCTGTTTTAATGCCTTACTGTGATCGTCTACAATTCTTTTCCAAATGGTATCGTCAATTATGGGCTGAAAGTCTTGGAAAGTCTGGAAAAGGGACAACCCCTATCGATGCGCTGGGGGCAGTGGATCAGCATAGTCAGCTACAGCTTTATTTAGATGGCCCTAGAGACAAATTTTTTACCGTGATCACAACAGATTATAAGGCCATGGGGCCTCAGTCTTTGCCCAGTGATTTAATCAGTGATGTGGATTTAAACTATCTATATGGAAAACGTCTAGGTGACTTGATGATGGCAGAGCAGAACGCTACCATTGAGACATTGATAAAAAACGATTGCCCTACACGTGTCATACATATCCCAGAAATAACACCTCATTCCCTAGGAGCACTGACCATGCACTTTGTTTTTGAAACACTCTTTACCTCAGAACTCTTGTGTGTGGATCCCTTTAATCAACCTGCCGTAGAGCAGGGAAAGATTCTCGCAAAGCAGTACTTATTAGACCACTTTTAATGGTCACGGAGTCAATTTCATGAGTAGTAAAATTCGTCGTCTTCCATCCAATTTGATTAATCAAATTGCTGCTGGAGAAGTTGTTGAGAGACCAGCCTCTGTCGTGAAAGAGCTTGTTGAAAATGCTATTGATGCTGAGGCTACACAAATTGATGTGATTGTACGGGATGGTGGAAAAAGCTTCCTTTGTGTAAGAGATAACGGCCATGGTATGTCTCCAGAGGATCTAGAGCTTGCTATTGAACGCCATGCCACATCAAAATTAGCGGATGATGATCTTTTTAATATTCATAGCTTAGGGTTTCGTGGAGAGGCCTTGCCCTCTATTGCGGCGATCAGCAGGCTTTCTATTACAAGCGGGTTAAGAGAGTCATCAGAGGCATGGTGTTTAAGCGTTGAGGGTGGGATTATTGGAACCTTAGAACCCGCTTCTTATAGACAAGGAACACAGGTGGAAATTCGAGATTTATTCTATGCTGTTCCTGCGCGCCTTAAATTTCTAAAAATGCCCACCACAGAAGTACAATACATAACGGATGTTTTAAATCGTTTAGCCATGGCGTATCCGCAAGTGGGGTTTTCTTTTAAGACAGAAAATAGAATGGTCTTTGATCTTCCTTCCTGTTCACCCGATGAAGAGGGACAATTAAAGAGGTTGAGCGCTATTCTGGGGGATGATTTTTCCAAGAATGCTTTATCCATTCATGCGGAACGTGGAGGAGTGACAGTTCGGGGTTTTACAGGCCTTCCTACTTTAAACAGAGCTAATGCCCAGATGCAGTTTCTCTTTGTCAATGGGCGCCCTGTAAAAGATAAAGTATTAGCAGGCGCAGTGCGTGCAGCCTATCAAGACTACTTGGCACGGGATCGACATCCCTTGCTTTGTTTGTTCCTAACGCTGCCTAATTTTTCTGTTGATATGAATGTGCACCCTGCAAAAACGGAAGTACGCTTTCAAGATGGAGCGTTGGTCCGTGGGTTATTAGTCAGTGCGCTCCGTCAAGGGTTGTCTACCATGGGATATTCCGCCTCTACGACCGTTGCAGAGGAAACAATAAAGTCTTTTCACATAGAAAATTTAGAGAAGGGGTTCTTCCATAGTAAACCCTCCTTCCCAAAATCTTCTTTGGGGTTTAATGCTTCAGAGAAAAATTTCTCTAAGGGTTTTAAGCCCTCATCTCAGATATTACCGGAACTCAGTATACAACCCTTTGTAAAATCAGAAAAAACAATTCCACAGGATGGTGTGATTTCTTATCCGCTGGGGGCGGCTTGTGCCCAACTTCATGAAACCTTTATTATTGCTCAGACAGAAAATGGGTTGGTTGTTGTGGATCAACATGCAGCCCACGAAAGACTTGTTTATGAAAAAATGAAGGAAGATCTTAAACTAGGCATTAAGCGCCAAGTTCTTTTAATGCCGGAGGTTGTGACCGTCAATGAAAAGGATAGGGAAGCCCTTCTGCTAAGAATGACAGAATTTGAGAAATTTGGATTAGTGATTGAGGCTTTTGGAAAAGATGCAATTCTTGTTCGAGAAGTGCCAGCACTCTTAAAAGATATCGATATAAAGAGATTAATCAATGACTTAGCGGAAGAAGTGGAAGAGTGGGGTGAGGCCCTTTCTTTACAAGAGAAAGTGGAAGAAGTATGTTCTACCATGGCATGCCACGGAAGCATCCGTTCAGGTCGGAAACTTTCTATTGCAGAAATGAACGACCTGCTGCGCCAGATGGAACAAGTCAACAGCTCCGGACAATGCAACCACGGCCGCCCTACGTACGTGGAATTGAAACTGCAGGATCTAGAACGTTTGTTCGGCCGACGATAAATTTCTTGAAATCTTGTATTAGGTCTTTAACCGTTTTATGTTCATTATTTTCTGCATAAATATCAGCACCATAATCAAGCAAAAGATCCATGATTTTTTCAAAGTCTTCTTCGCTATATGGATCACTAAATGAGGGAAAAAGAAGGTTTTTAGTCGCATATCCAGAAAAAGCATTATGTAAGGCTGTGTTTCCTTCATTATCAACGGCTTTAACGTTAGCGTTTCTTTTTAAGAGTTCTTCAATAATTTTAATTGCACCATAACGACTTGCTTTTAATAGGGGGGTATCTCCACCAGCATCTTTTTCTTCAATATTGGCGCCTCTTTCCATCAGAAGGACGGCTACCTCTGTGTTTTTGTGTACACAGGCGATAGCGAGAGGGCTCCAATCGAATTTCTCTACACTTGAGGGTGTTTTGAAGTTTCCATTGATATCCAATCCCTTATCCAGCAACAACTTCACAAGTTCTGTTGAGGGTCCTTCTGACTCACATGCCAAATGAAGAGCCGTTTTTCCTAAGGATGTAACCGCATGAATATTTGATCCGGCTGCCAAAAGTTCTTTGACACGCTTAACATCACCTTTGCTGCAAGCATCAAAAAAAGCAAACGTGAGAAAAAATTCGCCTTCTTGCCCAGGATGAATATCTCTTTCCAATTCTTTTTTAATGCCAGGAACATTGAAATCCTGTAGGTTTTTTACAAGTTCTCGATCGGATTTTTTGACATTAGAACACGCTGTAATCGCAAAAACCACGAGACTCAAATAAAAATAATGCATAGTGCTTAATCCTATCTAAAGGTTGGAAACCTTATCTTAGATATAGGGTTTGTTGTGCCGAAGATCAAGAGCATTTAGAAATTGTCCTTGCAAAATTAGGACTGGTCTGATGGTGGACAATTTATTTTGGGGACACTTAACCAAAGAATGATAAAAAAGGTTTCATGAAGGCGGAGATATTTTCTGGATCCTGGAAGTGCTCAAAGAGCTTGAGGGTGATGTGAATCATCTCTGTGCCTTGAGGGTGATGTGAATCATCTCTGTGCTTCGAGATGTTATTTTTGATCTTCGGTGAAACCGGCCAATTCTGTGTCTTAGATCACTATTGGTTGACTCGATGGGAAAGGTTAAGTCTTTGCCAAC
>Ga0214919_10007375_pt1 | contig 14856 bp, 13 predicted proteins | sample LL1503_MetaG_FD_177994 | JGI IMG/M metagenome (GOLD analysis project Ga0214919, IMG submission 177994) | Freshwater microbial communities from Lake Lanier, Atlanta, Georgia, United States - LL-1503 | ecosystem: Environmental > Aquatic > Freshwater > Lake | place: USA: Georgia | collected... | reverse complement strand
TCGCCGGGGTGTCTGTTGTAACAAGCTCAAACGCGGCAGAAAACTCGCGGCAGCCCAGGTAGGGCTGATTGACGCATTGGCCTTTGCGGGCACGGCGGGCAAACATGTCGGTGTACTTGACCAGCGGGTCAGGTGAGCGGCCAGGCACTAGCGACAGCTCGGCATGGATGCGATAAGCCACATCGCGCAAAAAATAGCCCGCGCGCTGCTGGCGCTCGTCTTCTATGTAGAGACCCAGTGTGCCGCTGCCTGCGGTCATGGCCTGCTGGACGTTGCGGGTGGAGACCACGGCGCTCACTTCGTTGCGGCGCAGGTTGATCCAGCGAATGGGCTTTAGCACCTCTATGCGATGCACCCGCCAGCGGATCGCAGGTTTCCACAAAATGGCTTCAAAAATTGACCGTGCGGACGAAGGGGTCATCACGTCATAAGAGACGCGCTCGACCTTCATTTCTGGGCGGGTGAAGCAGGCAAAGGACCCGCTGACTTCAAGGCAAAAAGAGGCCATGGTTTTTCCTTCAAATGGCAAAGCCACCGGGATTAAAAACATCCGCTTCTAGCACCAGGCCAAGCTGCGGGTCGTAGAGGTTTTCGGCGTTCACTTGCACATACAAGCCTGGCATGGGCAGCGTGAGGCTGCCCTGTGCCAGCATTTGCGTGGCCAGGCGCTGGTGGATGCTGACGGTGTAGCGCTGGAGCTTGCGCATGAGCCAGCGCGCCGGGCCATCAACCGCGAGCGAGGCAAGCAGTTTGTCGATTTCTTGCGCGTGTTCGGCGTAGCGCACCACCACGGTGGCGCTGTCTTCGTCGTCCACCAGCCGAAAGGCTTGCGCGGCGCTACGAAACTGGACCGCCAAATCAGGCTGGACCGTGAGCATGGGCACGATTCGTTTGGCATCCAGGTCAACGGCGGCGTAGAACTGGCGAAAGTAGTCAGCAAATAGCCCACGCGCCAGCGGGTCAGTGTGGTGGCCATGCAAACTGCTTATGCAGGCCTGCGCCGCCTTGCGTAAATGCCCCGCAGGTGGTGGCGTCGGCGGCACAAAGACCACTACCCTGCCCCGTCCGGGCAAACGTCCTTCGCGGTTGCAGCGCCCCGCTGCCTGGGCAATGGAGTCCAAGCCTGCCAAGGCCCGAAACACTGCTGGAAAATCAATGTCCACTCCCGCTTCCACCAATTGGGTGCTAACCACGCGCAGCGGCTCCAGGTCGATGCCTGCGCTCTTGGCTACCAACCGGGCTTTTATATGGGCAATCACCGCCTTGCGGTGCGCGCCACACATCAACGCAGACAGGTGCAAGGTGCCTGGTGGCAGCAAGCGATGCAACTCGCGCGCGGCCTTACGGGTACTGACGATAGCGAGCACGCAGTCTTCTGCGGTAATGCGTACCGCGACTTCGGCCCACGGCGTTACGGCATTCCAATCCTGGGGTAGTTCAACGTCCACGCGCTTGAGTGCATCAAACAAATCGTCCGGCTCCGCAATGATTTCACGCACACCTGCTAATCCGCGCAAGTTCATGCTCGGATCGAAATATTCGGTAGTGTTGAGCGCGGGCTGGGTAGCGGTGCAAAGCAAAACGGTCACGCCGTAGTGTTTGACCAGCAGGTTCAGTACGTCCAAGATGGGTTGTAAAAACTGTGGGGGTAGCTGCTGGGCCTCGTCAAGCACAATAACGCTATTCGCTACGTTGTGCAATTTGCGACAACGCGAGGTCTTTGTAGCGAACAGGGACTCGAACAATTGGACATTGGTTGTAACGATGAGCGGCGCGTCCCAGTTTTCGCAAGCGAGGCGACTGCGGGCGGTTTCGTCCCGTTCTGCAGCGTCAGCCTGGCTGTGGTGTTCGATTAGCACCTCGCTGCCCAGTGCCTGGAGCGCATAACGAAATACGTCGGCCGTCTGCTCGATGATGCTGGTGTAGGGAATGGCGTAGATCACACGCCGCTTTCCGTAGGCCTGGGCATGGTTCAGGGCAAAGGCCAAACTGGAGAGAGTTTTACCACCGCCCGTGGGCACTGTAAGGGAGAAAAACCCGGGGGGTAAAGCTGCTTGGGTCTGACACTGCCGCAACACCTTAGCGCGGTGCGCGTTCACATTAGAGATACCCGAGCTAGAGGCCAAGTGTTCTAAATGGGCGGTGAGTGCCAGGTTCATTTGCCCAAGAGACGGAAAACCTGCGCGCCGGACCGACTTGTCTGCGTCAAAGTGCGCTTCCGTGTCTAGAAAGTCGGCGTCCACAAGGCACGAGAAGATCATTCGTACCCAAAGGGCAAAGCCAGCCGAGCCACCGGGAATGCCGCTGAGGTCTGGAATAAAGTTGCCCACGTCAAGAATTTCCAGTGGCGGTTTTTCGGCTTTAACCTCAGCCAATTCGGCCAAGGCATCAGCTCCAGACAGACGCTCGGACAAACCCTGATTCCAATCATCCAATCCGGCATGGTGGCCAGCAATCACATAAGCCAACACCCGAGAAGCAAGTTTTCCTCTCGCGCCGTAGCGCGCATCCAAGGTCTCAATGGCCCACAATGCACCTGCGGCAGAGTGCGTCTTTTCGCGACCTGAAACCTTGCCTTCAATATGGGCGTCTGGATTGCTGGATTGGTTCAAATAGCGCTGAAAGCCTGGTCGATATTTGCCAAGGTCGTGCCATAAACCGGCTAGTCGAGCCCAATCAGATGAGTTTCCAGCTAGGCTGCCGCCTTCGCAAAAGGCTGCCGCAATGCTTGCAACGGTCTGCAGATGATCGCTTAGTAGATGTCCACCCGAATGCGCGTAGGCCTCTGGGATGCCTGATTTATGTAAAAAAATATTTTTTCCTATCGCCTAATAATTATTTTATTTTTAATAATTATTAGCGGATCATACCGGCTTTAGCGCACTAAATTGGTGGCAGGTTTCGCTGGCGATTCCAACTTGGCGGGGAGCATCGCTCCATAGGATGCGGCTCTGCTTTTCACCAGAGCGCGGTTTTGGAGCCTAAAGACTCGCTATTCCAGCCGACGCCAGCAAGCCAGGAACTGCCGCCGCTTAAAAAAAATCAGCTAACTAGCGCCGTGCTTTGTTAGTCCCCCGCCCTTTTCCCCGCCACCACCATGCCCACGCCGGACAAAATCAGCACGCCGCCAATCAGGTGGTGCAGCTCCAGCGCCTCGCCTAAAAAGAGCCAAGCCACGACAGCAGCGTACAGAGGCCCGAGGTACATCGTCATAGCCACCGGGCCGGGGCCGAGAACCGACTGCGTCCAGCCATAAATCCAATAGGCCAGCACGCCGGGAAACAGAGCGGCCATCACCACCAAAGCAAGCGCTTGCGTACCGAGCGACGGGCCGCCTTGCAGCAGTTCCCAAATGGCAAAAGGCGTCAGCACCACCACGCCCCCCGCGCATATGACTGCAAGTTGGGCGCTGGCGCTCATGGGGTTGCCCCAGTGTTTTTGAAGCATGGAATACGCGGCCCAGGCTGTGGCGGCAGCCGCGATCCATAAGTCGCCGGGTACAAACACCACTTGCGTGAGCAAGAGCCATTGCCCCTGCACCACCACATGCACCACGCCCGCCAGCGCCATCACCACGCCCAGCGCCTGTCGCTTTGAAAACGCTTCGCGCAGCCATAGCACCGAGCCCACGGCAATCATCACCGGCGAGGCGGCGTAGATGAGTGAGATATTCATCACGGTGGTGGTCTGCCCGGCAAAGTACACCGCCGCGCCGCAGATCCACATACCGCAAGCGCCCAGCAGCAGATAGCGCCTGGCGTGGGTGCGCAGTTCCTGGCGATGCTGCCAAAGCTCAGCGCGAGTGACCCACGCCAATATCGCCCCGGCCAAGGCCCAGCGCCCCCAGGCCAGCACATGCGGCGTAATGACGCCTGTGGCGCGCCGGGCGATGACGGAATTGACTATCCACAAAAGCGGAATCACCCAGATTAGCAATTTGGCTATGCGCAGCGCGCCAGCCTTTGGCTCAGGCTGCATGGTCTGCCACAACGGCGGACTGCGCCATAGCCGCGCGTGCACGGGCCAGCACCTCACGCGGAGGTAAAGGCTTTAAGCGGTGGTCGCTCCAGACTTGGCGCCACAGGCGCGCGCCACGCCGCCCGTGGTACAGGCCCAGCATATGGCGGGCAATCGCATACCAAGGGCAACCGTCTTCGGTATAGGCGCGCTCCATGTATCGCACCATGGCTTCTTCCACCAATTCGGGCTGAAGCGGCGTTTGCACCGCCCCATAAAAAAGCGCATCCCACTCGGTCATCAACCAGGGGCGGTAATAGGCCTCACGGCCCAGCATCACACCGTCTACTTGCTGCAAATGGGTGTCGATGTCGGCATTGTTTGTAATGCCGCCGTTCACAACAATTTGAAGACTAGGAAAGTCTTTTTTTAAGCGGTAGGCCATGTCGTAACGCAGAGGCGGAATTTCGCGGTTCTCTTTGGGCGATAGGCCTTGCAACCAGGCATTGCGTGCATGCACGATAAACACGTCACAACCGGCCTGCGCCACCATGCCGACAAAGTCGCGCACAAATGCGTAGTCCTCGTTTTTATCGATACCGATGCGATGCTTAACCGTCACCGGCACGTCCGCCACATCGACCATGGCCTTCACGCAATCGGCCACCAGCGCCGGTTCGTTCATTAGGCAGGCACCGAAAGCGCCGCGTTGCACGCGCTCGCTGGGGCAACCGCAATTGAGGTTGATTTCGTCATAGCCCCACTGCACGCCCATACGGGCGGCACGCGCGAGGTCTGCCGGCTCGCTACCACCGAGTTGTAGCGCCAGCGGCTGCTCTTCGGCATTAAAACGCAAATGCCGAGCAACATCGCCATGCAGCAGCGCGCCGGTGGTCACCATTTCGGTATAGAGCCGCGTGTGGCGTGTCAGTAGACGATGGAAATAACGGCAATGGCGGTCAGTCCAGTCCATCATCGGCGCCACGGACAGACGCCAGCGTACGTCGGTCAAGGTATTGCTAAGTGCCTTGTCCATCAGAGGAAGTGAGGCCGGTGTAGAAAACTCCATTCCCGCATTATCCCTAGGCGGAATAGACCTTAAGCCACTACACACCATGGTGCGGTGTCGTGCACCAGGCCCATCCACAAGGCCCAGGCGGCGCTGGCTGCCAACGCGGCACCGGCCAAGCGCACGCCCCAATCGCCGCGTGATGCGGCTGATGTTGCGGGCGTTACGGGTGCCACAAGCACGTCGAACCCTGAGATATGACTTGTGGGAATACCCGAGGGGTTAAAGACAAGGGGAGCGCCTTCAGCAGACAAACCCCTGCGCGTCACTAAACGCAGCCACAGCCATGGCCCGATCAGCATGGTGATGCCGCTGCCCAGGGCGAACAAGGCCATGAGCAGCGCACCGCCGGCCACGCTACCGGCCAGCGCGGAGACCATGACCACCGAATACAAAAGGCCACAAGGCAGCAATGCCCACAGCATGCCAATCAGGCCCGGTGCCGCACCACTTTGCAGTCCCAGGCTTTGGGCGCGCGCCCACAAAAAACGCCCCAGCGTTTCCAGCCACTGTGGCTGACGCGCACGCCACATCAGCAACAAGCCCAATGCAATAGCCGCGATATGCAAAAAAGTCCAAAGCGGGCGCAGCGCCACCGATTGCACCGTTAGCCAACCCAGGCCTTGCATGGAGGCAGCAGCCAGCGCGCCCAGCGCCGCGTACCCGGCGATGCGTCCGGCCTGAAAAGCCAACAACGCGCGCCCCCGAGCCGCGCCTGCCGCTTGGCCTATGCCAGCGCAGGCAGCACCGCACATGGCCACGCAATGCGGGCCACCAGCCAAGCCCATCAGCAAGGCTGTGGGCGCAAGAGAAACAAGCGCAGAGGGCACAGATCGATGCTAACTGGCCTTACAAGATTTTGGAGAAACGGTTGCGATTCACGTCCGCTTGCGAGTGGCGGTCAAACACCATAGCGATGGCACGTACAAAGTACCAGCCCATGGCGGTGACCTGAATACCCGCATCGTCCACTTCCACGAGCCCTTGCACCTGCAGCGCTTGCAGGGCTTGCAGCTCTGGCGCGAAGTGGCGGGTGAAGTCCACCAAGTGAGCGGTCGACACCGACTCAAAGTGCACCGCACCCTGGCACATCAAAGCCATGATGATCGAGCGGCGCAGGATGTCGTCGCGGCTGAGCGCCAAGCCGCGCACCACCGGCAAATGGTCGTGGTTCAGCAGGTCGTAGTACTCGTCCAAGCTCTTAGCGTTTTGGCTATACACGGCACCCACGCAGCCGATGGAGGAAACGCCCAGGGCAATCAGATCGCAATCAGGTTGGGTGCTGTAGCCCTGAAAGTTGCGGTGCAACCGACCCTGGCGCTTGGCCACGGCCAGTGCGTCTTCAGCAAGGGCAAAGTGGTCCATGCCCACATACACATAACCCGCCGCCGACAGCGCGGCCAGCGAGCGTGACAGCATGGTGACTTTGTCCGCAGCGCCGGGCAATTGCATAGCGTCGATGCGCCGCTGCGGCTTAAAGCGCGTGGGCAAATGCGCATAGGCATACAGCGCAATCCGGTCCGGTCGCAAGCGCGCCACCTGCTCCAAAGTGCAGTCAAAAGACTGCGGGCTTTGCTGGGGTAGGCCGTAAATCAAATCCACATTGACCGATTGCATGCCATGGGCACGTGCGGCGGCGACCAGACTGAAGACCTGGCCGGTATCCTGCACCCGATGCACGGCTTTTTGTACTGCAGGGTCAAAGTCCTGTACGCCAAAGCTCAGGCGGTTAAAGCCCATAGCGGCAATTGCCGCAATGCGGGCCGCATCCACCGTTCGCGGATCAACCTCTATGCAGATTTCAGCCCCCTTGGTAAAGCGGAAGTTCTCATGCAGCAGGCGCATCAAGTCGGTCAACTGCGCGTCGGTCAAAAACGTGGGGCTCCCCCCGCCTAGATGCAGCTGGCCGACCGGTTGGCCGCGCCCAATACGGGCGATATGCAGGTCGACCTCTTTTTCCAGATAGCGCAGGTATTCCACCGCCCTGTCGTGGTGTTTGGTAATGACCTTGTTACATGCACAGTAATAGCACAATGATTCGCAAAACGGAATATGGATATACAAAGAAATGGGCGTCACCCGCCCCCCGGCTCCAAAGCGCTGCGCCAAGGCCTGCAGGTAATCCGCCTCGCCAAAGGCCTCTACAAAACGATCTGCAGTGGGGTAGGACGTATAGCGCGGCCCGGCCACGTCATAGCGGCGCAAAAGATCTTCAGAAACAGGAATACTTACAACCATATTACGGGCTCAAGGGGTAACATCTCCTCTACTGTGGCGCAAGCCCGGACAAGAGCGGTTGATGTGCATCAAGCAATGCCCAATACAAGCCGCAAAAACGATTCGTTGCGAAAGGTATTTATGTTTGAAACACACCATGCACTTCAACCATCCCCCGGGTCTGCGCAGGCGCTCAGTGCTGCCAAAATCATTGCTATCAATTCGCACAGCATTAAGGTGGCCTGCTCCAATTGCAATTTGCGTGAGCTGTGCATGCCGGTGGGCTTGAGCAAAGAAGAATTGGAGCGCGTGGACACATTGGTCGAAGTGCGGCGTAAAGTCAAAAAAGGCGCAGCGCTGTTTCACAATGGGGAGAAGTTCACCAGTCTCTATGCCATACGCACCGGCTTCTTCAAAACTTGTGTCGCCACTGAAGATGGGCGTGACCAAGTAACCGGCTTTCAAATGGCCGGCGAAGTGATGGGCTTAGACGGCATCGTCAATGACCACCACACCTGTGATGCTATCGCGTTGGAAGATGCCGAAGTGTGTGTGTTGCCCTTTGATCGTATTGAAGAGTTGTCGCATGACATTGCGTCGATGCAGCGCCATGTGCACAAAATCATGAGCCGCGAAATTGTGCGCGAAAACGGCGTCATGCTGCTTCTGGGTAGCATGCGCGCGGAAGAGCGTTTGGCAGCGTTTTTGCTCAATCTGGTACAGCGCTTGCATACGCGCGGCTTTTCGCAATCAGAACTGGTGCTGCGCATGACGCGCGAAGAGATTGGCAGCTACCTGGGCCTAAAGCTAGAGACCGTGAGCCGCACATTTTCCAAGTTTGCAGACGAAGGCATCATTGAAGTCAAGCAACGCCACGTGCGTATTCTCAATAGCGATGCGCTGCGCGATCTGGTCAACCGCCCGGACTGCGACTAACGCGCCGCGCCAGGCCTCAAGGCTTAGATGGTAGAGCGACCACCCCGGTGGCCGCGTGGTTGCGGGCCTGCATCGCCGGAGCGAGATTGGACGGCTGGCTTTGCACCCTTTGCCCACCGGGCGGGAAGTCCGCTTCAGTTACCAGTGCATCCATACCGGCGTAGGCCAGGTAAAACGTAAAGAAGCTCGCCAGTACCACGACTAAGGGGCCGGCAACGACCAGCCAGACATGGCCGAATTGCCACCAGGGTGCTCCTTCGGGGCTAGTTTGTGTGGACATAAATTCTCCTTAGTGCGGAACAATAAATACGGCTTTTTCTTTGAGAACAGTGGTGTCGTCCTGGCCATCAATTTCAAAATGGATGGGGTGCGATCCTGGCGTCGCCTGGCCCGGCGGCAATTGCAGGCGCAGCACAAACCAGCGTGACTGCGCCGGGCCCACAGTCAAGTCCTCATCGGTCAACACCTGCAAACCTGGCAGGCCATCAACCTGCACATGCACGCGTAGTTCGGCCTCTGTGACGTTCATGATTTGCAGGCGAAACACGTTTTCAATCACGCCACCGGCCACCTCGCGTGATAACGATTTGCGATCGCGCTCCACATCCACTTTGAATGGCGCCCGCGTTACTAGGCTGATGCCCAAAATTCCGATGATGAACCAGACTACGGCGGTGTAAAGCAGTACCCTGGGACGCAGCACATGTAGGAATATTTCGCCTGCACCCCAGCGCTCCCGCATGGCATGTTCGGTGGAATACTTCACTAAGCCGTGCGGGTAGTGCATCTTGTCCATGACCTGATCACACACATCGGAGCAAGCCCCGCAGCCAATGCATTCGTATTGCAAACCATCGCGAATATCGATACCAGTCGGGCAGACGTGGACGCATAAATTGCAGTCGATACAGGCACCCAGACTCAGCTCTGACAATTCGGCTTTTTTGGAGCGGGCACCCCTCGGTTCACCGCGCGACTGGTCGTAGCTAACGATCAGCGTATCTTTGTCAAACATGGCGCTTTGAAAGCGCGCGTAGGGGCACATGTGCTTGCATACCTGCTCGCGCAGATAGCCTGCGTTGCCATAGGTGGCAAAGCCATAGAAAAAGACCCAGAAAATTTCCCACGATCCAAAAGACCATTGGGCCACTTCGCCAGCCAACACATGGATCGGCGTGAAGTAGCCGACAAACGTAAATCCCGTCCACAAACCAACCGCTAGCCACAGCACCTGCTTGAGCGACTTGCGCCACAGCTTGTCCCAGTTCCAGTCCCCTTCATCGCGGCGCATGCGGGCAGCGCGGTCGCCCTCCGTTTTGCGCTCAATCCACAAAAATATTTCGGTGTACACCGTTTGCGGGCAGGCATAACCGCACCACAGACGCCCGGCCACTGCAGTGAAAAGAAACAACGACAGCGCCGAAATAACCAACAAACCGGTCAGGTAAATAAAGTCCTGTGGGTAGAGGACTAACTTGAAGATGTAAAAACGCCGCGCCGCCAAATCAAATAAAACGGCCTGACGCTCACCCCAATGCAGCCACGGCAGGCCGTAAAAAAGCATTTGTGTCAGAAAGACCGTGGCCCAGCGCAAACGAGCAAACCTGCCGCTTACGCTGCGCGGGTATATTTTTTGATGGGCTTCGTACAAAGACACCATGACCGGGCCTGCCCCTTCGGGTGGGGAGATCGGGCTGGTGTCCTTCGAAACAGCGATGGGAATGACTGCGCGCGCTGCGCTTTCTGGAGGCTTCAATTGCAAGGGCTCGGACGGGAAATTGGCGCTACGGCAAAGCGCTTATTTATTGGAAAAGCCCCAGACATAGCCAGACAACACATGGATTTGGGCCTCTGTCAATTTACCGGCCTGGCCCGGCATTTGGTTAACTTTACCCTTATTGATCATGGCGAGAATCGCGTTTTCGCCATAGCCGTGCAACCAGGTGTTGTCGCTCAAATTGGGGGCGCCCAACGTCTGGTTGCCTTTGCCATCGGCACCATGGCAGGCAGCGCAGACGGTGAATTTGGACTTGCCCAGTGCGGAACGCAATGAGTCGTGCGGACTGCCGGACAAACTCAGCACATAGTTGGCTACGTTTTTAGCGTCATCGGGTGTTCCCACTGCCGCGGCTATGGGAGGCATTTGTCCGATACGGCCCAGGGTAATGGTCTCTTTGATTTTGGCAGGGCTGCCGCCGTGCAGCCAATCGCCATCGGTCAAATTGGGGAACCCTTTGGAGCCACGCGCATCCGAGCCGTGGCATTGTGCGCAGTTGTTCATAAACAAGCGCTCGCCCACCACCTTGGCCTGCGGATCGCGCGAAAGTACCTCTGGTGTCATGGCAGAGAATTTGGCGTACAAGGGCGCTTCGTCGGCCTCGGCTTTGGCTACCTCAGCGCGGTATTCGCCGGTGGAAGTCCAGCCCAAATTCCCCACATAGCTACCCAACCCCGGGTAAAGCGCCAGATACACAAAACCAAAGACTACCGAAATCACAAACATCCAGACCCACCAACGCGGCAGCGGGTTATTCATTTCGCGTAAATCTTCGTCCCATACGTGGCCGGTGCTATCGTCTCCAGCCATCACTTGCGTCTTGCCGGTGCGCCACAAAAGTACCAAGCAGGCCAGCATACCCACCAAGGTAATGACAGAGATGTATACCGTCCAAAAGTTGCTTGTAAAGTCACTCATAATATTTTCCTGTTTGCGATGCGCGCGCGCTCAGTCCTGCTCAAAGGGTAGGTGCGCAGCCTGCGAAAAGTCTTCAGTGCGCTTGGGGGAAAAAGTCCACCAGACGATGCCCATAAAGACGGCAAAACTTGCCAAAGTAACCAGCGCGCGTAAGGTATTGATTTCCATGGGGCTTCCCTGTTATCACTTGAGCGCCAAGCCCAGCATTTGTAAGTAGGCGATGGTGGCGTCGAGTTCGGTTTTGTCTTGCAACGCTTCGATGGACGTGGCAATTTCCGCATCGGTATAGGGTACGCCTACGGTGCGCAATGCGCGCATGTGTGTAGGCATGCTTTGCGCATCCACCGGCGTTTTGGCCAGCCAAGGGTAGGCTGGCATATTGGACTCGGGCACCAGGTCGCGCGGGTTGTTCAGATGGATGCTGTGCCACTCATCGCTGTAGCGGCCGCCCACGCGGGCCAAATCAGGGCCGGTCCGCTTGCTACCCCACTGGAAAGGGTGGTCATAGACCGATTCACCCGCCACCGAATAATGGCCGTAGCGCAGCGTCTCGGCGCGCAGTGGACGGATCATTTGCGAATGGCAGTTGTAGCAGCCTTCGCGTACGTAAACATCGCGCCCAGCAAGTTGCAGCGCGGTATAGGGCTTGACACCGGCCAGCGGCTCGGTGGTGGACTTTTGAAAAAATAGGGGCACGATTTCGACCATGCCGCCTGCTAGCAGCACCAGCAAAATGAGCACAATCATCAAGAAATTATTTGTCTCAATCTTCTCGTGTGTGAAACCGGTTTTTGGAGTGGGGTTTGCCATATCAATTTCCTTCGCTCATGCGTGGGCCAACAGCGGGGGCACTTGCACCGAAACTGCGTTACCGGCCAATGCTGTCTTCACGGTATTCCACAACATGATCAGCATGCCGCCCAGGTAGAGCAGGCCACCGATGAGGCGCAATACATAAAATGGGTAAGTGGCTTTGACTGATTCCACAAAGGTGTAAGTCAAGGTGCCATCGGGGTTGACGGCGCGCCACATCAGGCCCTGCATCACGCCGGCAATCCACATCGCAGAGATATAGATCACGATGCCGATCGTGGCGGTCCAAAAGTGCAGCTCGATAGCATTCACGCTGTACATTTTTTTCTGACCAAAAAGGCGCGGGATCAGGTAATACATACTGCCCATGGTGACCAGGCCCACCCAGCCTAGAGCGCCTGAGTGCACATGGCCGACAGTCCAGTCGGTGTAGTGGCTCAAAGAGTTCACGGTTTTGATAGACATCATCGGGCCTTCAAACGTGCTCATGCCATAAAAGGACAGGGAGACGATCAGGAATCGCAGAATCGGATCGTCACGCAGCTTGTGCCAGGCACCCGACAAAGTCATCACGCCGTTAATCATGCCGCCCCAGCTGGGTGCTAGCAAAATCAGCGAGAACACCATGCCCACCGACTGGGTCCAGTCCGGAAGCGCGGTGTAGTGCAAATGGTGCGGCCCGGCCCACATATAGGTAAAGATCAGTGCCCAAAAGTGGACGATAGACAAGCGGTAGCTGTACACCGGACGCTCCGCTTGCTTAGGAATGAAGTAGTACATCATCCCCAGAAAACCGGCGGTTAGAAAAAAGCCAACCGCGTTATGTCCGTACCACCATTGAATCATCGCGTCTTGCACGCCAGCGTATGCCGAATAGGACTTCATCCAACCCGCAGGAATGGCTGCGCTATTGACCAAGTGCAAGATGGCAACCGCAAGAATAAAGGCGCCAAAAAACCAATTGGCCACGTAGATGTGTTTGACCTTGCGCGTGCCCAAAGTGCCGAAAAATACTACCGCATAGCTGACCCAGACCAGGGTGATCAGGATGTCTATCGGCCACTCGAGTTCGGCGTATTCCTTGCCCTGGGTGTAGCCCAAAGGGAGTGAAATCGCAGCGGCCAGAATCACTGCCTGCCAGCCCCAGAAGGTGAAGGCAGCCAATTTGTCAGAAAACAGGCGTACTTGGCTGGTGCGTTGCACAACGTAGTACGACGAGGCAAACAAACCGCAACCGCCAAAGGCAAAAATCACCGCGTTGGTGTGCAGCGGTCGTAAGCGTCCGTAGCTGAGCCAGGGGATACCGAAATTAAGCTCGGGCCAAGCCAGTTGGGCGGCGATGATGACGCCTACCAACATACCCACTACGCCCCAGACCACAGTCATGATCGCAAACTGCCGCACGACGGTGTCGTTGTAGCTTGCCGCCTGCTGGTTTGCAAATGCCATAAAAACCTCTCTCAATAGATGCGTTACGCACAGTGTGCGACTTATGGCTAAAAACCGTATTGATACAAATCAAGTGGCTTACAAACAGCGCTTGGAAAATAGAGTTAAGACTCCGGGTCTTGCAATATGCGCGCGCCTTCGGACTCAATGTCCTCAAACTGCCCCCGGTCTATGGCCCACCACAAACCACCCAAAATGAAGAACACCAGAGTGACCGATAAGGGGATGAGCAGATACAGGATGTCCATGAAAATTTCAGGAAAGCGTTCCTGCCAATGCGTTAACAGGGGGAACATGCAGGCCTAGGCTGAATGCCGCCGATTGCGATTGCAGTTGCGCTTCGTTCAAGGGGTTTGGCGCCCGCCGTGGGTTTGTCGAACGTGCCAAACGCGCCGCATTGGCCACCACCAGCAGTGAGCTGCTGGCCATACCCAAACCGGCCAACCAGGCAGGCAGGTAGCCGCCCACCGCCAGGGGCACGCACGCTGCGTTGTAGAGCAAAGCCCACAGCAGGTTTTGCCGTACGACGCGCATGGTCTTGCGCGCTAGCACCACGGTGTTGGTGATAGCACTGAGCTCTGAGCCGAGCACCACGAAATCCGCTTGCGACTGCGCCAGGGACGAGGCCTGACCAAAGGCAAAGGCCACGTGTGCCCCAGCCAGTACTGGTGCGTCATTGAGACCGTCGCCGACCATGGCTACCGTTGCACCACGTGCCTGGAGTTGGCGTAACCGGGCCAGTTTGTCGTCTGGTGTACAGCGGGCGTGGGCCTGGCTCGGTGCGATGCCAAGTTGGGCAGCCGCACGGGCCACCGGGCCGGGCGCGTCACCTGAGAGAAGGTGCACCGCCAAGCCCATGGCGGCGAGTTCGTACACGCAGGCCTGAGCGTCCGGGCGCAGCGCTTCGTGCAGCACGAAGGTGGCCATCCAACCATGTTCATCGGCCAACATCACGCTGCTGGCATCAGATGTGGTCTCAGGCAGCTCGCAAAATTTTGGTGAGCCCAAACGAATCGAGGAAGCGGCGGCTGCGGGTCTAAGCCCACCGACAGGCAGCGAAGCATTGGCCTGGACCAACTGCACATTGGCTGAGATACCGCGACCGGCGAGTTCCTGCACCTCACTAGCCAGCCATTCTTGAAAGGTCGCACCTTGATTGACTGCTGGTGCGTGCGGGTATAAATTTGGGTGTGCTTGTTTTTGTTTTGTCGCTTGCACTTGGGCTGCTTCAAGCAAGGCCATGGCCGCCGGATGGCGCGAATGGCACGCCAGCGCTGCGGCCATGGCCAAGGCCTGATGCGCGCTTAAGCCGGCGCGGCATTCGATATCGGCTATATGCTGCGAGTCCGTGCTCAGGGTGCCGGTTTTGTCAAACACCAGGGTGTCGACCCGCGCCAGCGTTTCCAAAGCCTGTAAGCGACGCACCAATACGCCGCCGGTGGCCAGGCGCCCTGCGGCAGCTAACATTGCCGCAGGTGTGGCCAAAGACAAAGCGCAGGGGCAGGTCACCACCAGCACCGCCACTGCCAGCATCATGGCGTGGGCCGGATCGTGCGGCCACCACCACAAAGCTACGAGTGCAGCGGCCAACAATACACCCAGCAAAAAAGGTTTGGCCATGCGGTCGGCCAGACGCGCCAACTGCGGTTGCTCAGTGGCAGCACTTTGCATCAGCGTAACGATGGCGGCAAAGCGCGTATCACGACCGGCCTTGTTCACC
>Ga0214919_10007374_pt1 | contig 14860 bp, 15 predicted proteins | sample LL1503_MetaG_FD_177994 | JGI IMG/M metagenome (GOLD analysis project Ga0214919, IMG submission 177994) | Freshwater microbial communities from Lake Lanier, Atlanta, Georgia, United States - LL-1503 | ecosystem: Environmental > Aquatic > Freshwater > Lake | place: USA: Georgia | collected... | reverse complement strand
AATTGCATTATCATGACACAAAATAACATCTGAAAACATGAACCTGAGAGGCTCTAAAGAACGATGAGGTTTAACATCCGAATCCGCATAAAAGCCGCCATATTTCTCAATAATGAAATATCTCATAATGTCTGCGCGCTGAGCTCCTTTCTCACACATATTAATTTTTTCAACAATATCGGGAGGGAATTCTTTTTCGGTAACATCTTCGTCTTTCCAATGACAAATCTCCCAATCTGGCATGAGATCTTTCCACTTAGAAATGTATTCAACTACATAATCCGGAAAGACATTACCTGTAATGATATGTAATTTGCGAGGAATTGTTGGTCCATCAAATTTTCGAAGATTTTCTCCTATCCAAGACATTTATCTATATATGTTCCCAATTCATGAAGATGATAATTTCATTGAAATATGCATAGCTTCAATCTCTTTCGTGAAAAGTCCAATCGCATACGGCATATTCATTTGAATTGTTTCTGTATCTGCCCGAGCATCAAACAAGCCTGTTTCAGGATCAAATAACAATTTCGCTGCATCGCTGCGTTCCATCAAGCTTTCGTTCAAAAACTTGGACATTCCGTGGGAAATCAGACCATCGCGTTCCATTTCGCCGATACGCAATCCTCCTTCGTTGGACCTGCCTTCTGACGGTTGGTGCGTCAGCAACTTCTTAGGACCAGTTGAGCGATAATTGATTTTGTCTTCTACCATGTGTTTCAGACGCAAATAATAGGTTGGTCCCATAAAGATTTCAGCTTCCATCATTTCTCCAGTTTGGCCGTTGTACATAACTTCATGAGCATACGGATGAAATCCTGCCTTTTCAAGTAAATTTCGAGTTTCAGGAACACGATTTGAAGCAGAGAATGGAGTTGAGTCCACACAGCATCCCATATTAACTCCTAGTTTTGTAGACATTGTTTCTGCGAATTGCCCGATCGTCATTCGTGAAGGAAAGGCGTGGGGGTTCACAATCATGTCAGGACGTTGACCGGTAGACGTATATGGCATATCCTCTTCTGGAATACGCATGCCAACAGTTCCCTTTTGGCCATGACGGGCACTGAACTTGTCTCCCAAAACAGGAATACGGTGTTCGGCAATACGAACTTTGATAGCTCTCAGACCTTCGGATGTGACGTAGCGATAGACCGAATCAATAATTCCATGCTGTCCCCTTTTTGTGGTATAGGAAACATCGCTGTAATCAATTACTTGTCCGGACGAATTCATCTTGGGACTGGCGATCCCTGCTAGAATGGTTTTATCATCTATTTGAGATCCTTGACGAATAAGTCCGTCTCCATCCAATAAAGCATAATTGTATCCCTCCTTGCGCTTCACTAAATCACGATACTTTGGATTTGTTTCTAAATTGCCGAACTCCGTGTGAACTTGTGCGCCAATATCTACCATCTCCTCCATAATGTCATAAGAATGGTAGTAAGTCGTGTGGAACAGGCCGCGTCTCAGGGCAGAGTCATTCAATAAAATAGAATCTTCCTGATTGTACCCTGAATAAATCGCCAAGGCAACAATGGCATTCTCGCCATACGGTAGGCAACCTAACATGGGATTGTAGGTCCACGTGTGTGAGAGAGGGCGCTGGGCGTAATTCAAATGGGTAGCAATGGTATCAAACCTCTTATGGAAGGCAGTATTGAACCACGAACATGCTTGTTTCGTTTGCTGACAACTAAACATGTTTCGCGGAGCTTGATTGAAGTCGGCGTGTGGAATGATACTTGCTGATGCAGAAAACATTGAAAGACCATGAATTTCAGAAGGATATTTCGCAGAGAAGGGTTCCATTGAGATCTTTAGCGTCTCGGTTTCCTGTGCGTCTATGTAATCAAACAGAGAACGCATATCCGGCCATTTCTTTGCTTTCTTCACTTGATCCGGTCCAACTCCTTCACGGTACACTGGCCGAATAGGTCTGCCGGCATCAGTAAATATCGTATACTCGTTCTCAAGACGATTCCAAGCCAAAGAAACATTAAAAGGGATAGCTTTCTCTCTTCGCAGGTTCACTAATGTTGCGTGGATCTTGTTTGCAGTTTTCTCCTGAATTACTCCTACCAAATCCGAGTTCAAAAACACTTTGGTCCAACGAGGATTCCATGTTGATGGGTGAATTAAATGGAGTGGATGAACTCCGAGTTTATACAGATATTCGCGCACTAACTTGGACGGAGTTGCAGTTGAAAGTGATGAAAGAAGCGTGAACGACTTGATCATTCCGATGTTGTGGCCGTCGGGATTGTCTGTGGGACACACAAGTCCCCAAGAGCTGGAATGGATTCGCCGAGGCTCAACTACCTTTGTTCCTTTATCCATTTGGAGATTGATGCGACGGAGATGAGCTACCGATCCCAAATACGCTAACCTACTCAGTTCCTGCGATATTCCATCCTTTCCAGACCATTGAGATTTGAATGACTTCTCAAATTCGTTCAACAAAGTGTAGGATTTCCAATACACAGAAATCCTCTCTTCAGGAACGAGATTGACTATTTTTTCAGCAGCATAGGTCTTTTGCTCAAACTCGATTCGCGAGTCCATCTCCACCAACATCCTTTTCGCCAAGTCCTTGAATACACGCCGGAACTCTTGGAAACATAAGTCGCCAGACGCATCTAGACGCTTATACCGAAAATGGTCTCGGTCGCTCACATCAGAAATTCCAATTGCGACGGACATCGCCATACGAACCATATGTCCCAACAAATATGCTTTGCGGCGATAAAGCGCAGATGCCGACCCATCCGGCGTCTGTTCGCAGTGGGGAAACATTTCGTCATACAAATTCATCAAAACGCCAGCTTCACTTCTCGTTCTTGTTTGGCGCTTCAGAAACAAGAGATTGGGATCTTGGTCTTGATCTTCTTCTTTCTTCATTTCCTGACGAATGAATGTATCGTGCGACAGAACTAATTGCGTGAATATTTCATCGTATTGGACTTTGTCTTCATCTGGCAATCCTGCAAGAATAGTGTCATAAATGTCTTGGTCGGACGTACATCCCAAAGCGTAAAATACACTCAGTAAAGGAACTGGCTGGACGAACCCAGGTAAAGTAATAACGGCCAATCTGTTTGTCGATAAGCTTCCGTAATCTAAAATATCCGCGAGTTCTTTCTTATCCAAATCGGTATTGTTCTCAGGAGGAATGATTAAGAAATGAGAATACGGACCCTTTGTTCCATCTTCAGAAGAAGACCGGACTCCGGCCGTATATTCATACTTCTCACCTTTCGTCGCGCTTTTCAGTTTACTCGCTCCTTCCTTTTCCACCAAAGACCTCTTTCCAGAATCAGAGGTCGGAATATACACGCGCTTCGAAGCGTAAAACATGTTATCGCCCAACCGCTCCTGCGTCAAAAGAACCTTCTCCGCTCCTCCGATGATGAAGTATCCGCCCAATTCAAACTTACATTCTCCTGCCTCATACAACTGATCTGTCGTCATCGTGGAAAGGTAGCAAAGCGAACTTCTCAACATAAGAGGAATTCTGCCGATTAAAACACTCTTGAAAGATACCGTTTCTACCTTCTTTCCAATCGTATAAATGATATCTATCGATGCTCGGATTTCTAATGAATATGTCTTGTTTTCAAGACGACATGTGTGAGGTAATACTGCATTACCGAGTTCATCTGTAGGAGGAGAATATGTGAGTTGCGACCCGTCTTTTCCGCCGATGTAAACATCTATACTTCTGTCGTCTTTCAAAATAAGTTTATGAGGATTTGAAGCCTTTAAAAACTCTGGTAGTTTTGTTGATAGTAAGTCCGCATACGAATCCAAGTGGTGGCTTACAAGTGGATTCGATGTGTCTGCAAAAAATGTATTAAAAACATGTCGTGCCATATTACTTTTAGATATGGGAATTGATTTAAGTAAATAATGCTCGCAGAGGGAATTGAACCCCCAACCCCGGACTCATAAGATCCGTGCTCTAACCAATTGAGCTATACAAGCAATGTTTATACTGCGGATATCTTTAAATCGGTCATTTACATTCTAAAAACAAGGTAGAGCAATGCTATCCGAAACTTTGAGGCCTGAAAAACTTAGCGATATTGTCGGTCATGAAGATCCCAAACAAGTTTTGAAAGGATATCTTAGCAAGAAAGATTTCAAAGGAGGTGTGTTTCTTACAGGAACTCCGGGCATTGGTAAGACGACACTTGCGCTTTGTGCCGCAAGAACGTTCGGATTTGATCCTCTGGAAATCAACGCCAGTAAATCCATCCGCAGTTTTGACGATGTCGATAAATTGAAGGACGCATGTCGCTCATCAATAAACATTCACGCATTTCTGAGACAGCAGCCACAAACTCGTACCTGTGTTATTTTGGACGAAGTCGACGGAAGTGATCCACACGCTCAACGAAAAATCGTGGAATGGTTGAAAGATCCAACCAGAAAAGTCCCAATTCTTTGCACTGGAAACGATGTTCCAATGATTTTTAAACGAAATTCAGAAGTCCTTGAAATCGTGCGGTGTTTCCCGCCACGTGCTTCAGATCTTCAAAGTATGTTCCCAAATGAGGACATTGCCCCAATTATAAAAGAGTGTCAGCACGATGTCCGACGATTGATGCACCGAATACAATACGGGCAATCCGACGTTTTGCCAAAATATACACTACCGCCTACTGGATTATCTATTGAGGAATCGTTTATTCGTCGGCAGAAGATGTTTGACTTAGCTGACCCTCTCCGCGAATATCATACCGGCAAACGGGACAACGAACGCTCATGCTGAACCAAGTGTTTACACAAGATCGATGGAATACATGCTCGCAATGCCGAATGCGAGTAGCATCTGAACTGATTCTCTCTTGGCAGATGGCACACGATGTATCTGCTGGAGGAGAAGTAAGCGTCTCTGTTCCTGCCTCAATTTGAGCCGCAGTAGGAAATACTTGAACAGAATCCAAAAAGTTGGCTGGAATATTGAAAGTTACTTGGGCAGTTGTAGATTGTGTCCGAACATGGTTTTGATAAACGCGATTTGCGACTTCAACCATACACAACTGGTTAAGGAGGTAGCGAGACAACATAGGGTCTCGGTTCGTATTACTTGTACGGTTCAACGCTCTTGTGATAAATACATCCTGACTATGAACCAAAGAATTCAAAAAATCAATCATAGATTCCTCCATATTACATATGTTATGGCGAGCACTTTGAAAACCGCTCACGCAAGTAGGTTCAAAGATGACGATTTCTCCTTAATACTCAATCCTGCCTTTGAAGGAACTGCGTAGTATTTGTGAACGGCACTCGTGGCTTGCGAGAACATATCGCTAAGTTTCTTGATATCCTCTTCTTCAATATTCATCGTCGTGGAAACATTGAACGTCAGCTTATCTCCATTCCGCGAAACCTTGATGTACTGCGGAGTTGTCGTGGTTTCCGTGAAGTAAACGAAATCGTCCTTCGTTCCACTCGTGAAGTCCGTCCACTTCTCGTTCAGTTTCTCTGCCTCCTCCTTCGTTGCCTTCATCTTGAACGCGAACCGGAATCGGGGAGAGTTAAAAACTGTTTGGACGCAGGGCACTCCCTTGTCGTTTTTCAGCTGACTTGTGGTAGTCGAATAGTTGGCGCCCATTTGTGTTTTAGTCTGTCGCAGGATGAAAATTGGAATCTTTCTTTATAAGAACAATCAGCGGCTGAGGACCATTATTTTGGAGAGGAGCTGTATAAATATAGTTCTTACTTGTACCAAGCCATTGGATATCATCAAATCCTTCAAATAAATTATTTAATCGTTTGGCTCCATATACACGATGTACATTCCATACAAGTGCATCATTTCCTACTGGAATTCCTAGAAACAACATTCCTCCAGTTACTAATGAATTCCGGATATGTTTCATGGTTTCGATATCTCCGTTCGGATTGAGTGGGTCTCCATATCTTCCTAGACCAGAATGCTCAATACTAGAAAAACTAAATACTGAATCATATTTCGTGTCGGACTTAGAGAATTCGTCGTAGGATATTGTCTTTATGATATGATGTTCGCACTCCGGAACATTATATTCTACCGTTGTTACTGATTTAGCTCCAGCATTTACTAGTATCGCCTCAATCCAAGGGGTTAACGACCCGATGACCGCAATATTCTTATCACGTACAGCATCTGGATACATCTCACAAGCCTGTACATGTAGTTTCGAACTTCCCTCATAGGGTTCTCCGGGAATATGGTTCAATGACTTAATATTTTGAAACGAATAACTTGTCAAAAATTGATTTATAACTTGATTTGTCCATTTTGCAACTCCATTCGGAGTACTATCATCTCTATACCAATCAATGATTGGTACCGTCCCTGACATAGTATATTCTGAAAGTAACTCTGACGGAATTTTTACTGGAGGTGGCATGATTTACATATATAATCTTATTTCTTGAAAACCACATGGCGACAAAGATGATTGGCGGTTCATCTTGAATTACATTTCTCATTCCTTCATTATGAAAGCTGCTTATACAAAAGGTAAGTTCCAAGTATTCTGTTTAGCCAGTTTGTATTAATTGAATTCACACTTGTTCCAGGATTTAACCGAATACACTTCGATAATGTTTGATACCGCACGTTTTCGAATACTCGTTGACTAATCCCTAAAATAGTAAGATCTGAAATCCAAGTAGTCCACCGACCAGGAACTCCTAAACCATTTAGGAATTCACCTTTATTCATAGTTCCGTAAGGAATGTCTTCATTAAACGTATTCTTAGATGATAGTGCAAAGGCAATTTGATGTTCGTATGTTGAGAGTTTTTCTATTCTATCTGGATCAGATAATATTATTTCATTAGAATAGTTTGCGTCCGATAATCTTACTTGTGGTATTGTTATATATTCTGTATCTGGAAGTATATTATCAATAATTAAATTATAATATTTAGTTGTTAAAAATATATTTGAATCCAGAACAAACGTCCATTTATACTTATGTTCCTGTCCGTATTTAATACAAAAATTTCTAGCAGAATTTATGTTCATAATGAATAATCTATATTCAGATAACTCTCTAGACAAAAATTCTTTCTGATACTTGGATAAGCCTACATCATTTGCGATAATACTTTCACATAATTCAGCAGCCTCGTCTGATATTTTTGGAAGATTTCTAAATTCATCATAATTAAAAGGAATTTCAATAAACTTAACAGAATTTGCTTCAAGTAAATCAACAATCGATTGTCGTTTATCGTTATCTATTATCTTATTTAACAAGTATATTTTATCTGTATTTTCAAAAACCGGTTCGTTCTTTATTGTAAACAATAAATTATCATACGTTTGTGTACTACTATGTATTGGAAAAATATCATTTCCTAAAATACGAAATATCAGATTTTTACTTTCCATTTATTATTATAGATGATAATCGTGAAAACCTACCTCTTCATAAACCTGTCCATAGGACCTGTCTTGTGCTTCTTCAAATACTGAGCCCCCAGAAACATGATCGAATCCAGCTCACGCTCCTTTTTACTTAAAACTTTCAGTGTGGCTTCCTCTTCGTCCATCCCATCATCCAGAAACGCGTGATACATAGCCTTATAGTTTGTCTGAATGCTTGGGCGGTATCCCTCCAGCTGTTCCAGAGCCAAAGCGAATAGCTGAGAAATAGGGTTCTGAAGTTGGTTGGTGATATAGAACTCGACGTCCGGCTTTAACCCTTTTTCCCTTGCATAATCAACATGCTCAATCTTGTCTCCCTGCTTCTTCTCGCCCTTCCGCTCCGCGACATACAAATATGCCAACCTATCGCCGACTTGGGGCTTGTTTCCAGGATCCCGTTCCTCCATTCTGTCTGCGAGGACGCGATGCGCAATCTGACCTGGAACTTTGTAGTCGTCGCGTAGTTGCTTCGTGATAATATACTTATCCAGAGGCATCTTGTTCTGCATGACCTGAACCAGCATGTCCTGAACGAACCGCTGAGCTTTCCGGATATCTCTGTCCTCCATCAGGATATCCAGAGCGCCTCCAAACACATCTTTTACGATAGGGGCATTGTCCCGTCGTTTGATTGCAATCCCCATAGACTTGCGCTTACATTTTTTTACATCATCCTCGTACATCATACCCATATACCGCTTGCGGCAGAAGAGAATGAATGGCAGGAACGTCTTCTCATACTCAATCTTGTGCGCCTTTCGACCAGACGCCGTGATTGCCGCTGCAGCCTCTTTTGCAATGTCCATAGAAATCTGCAAATCTTTTGTCGGAAACTTGATGAAGATCGAATCCGTATCCCCATAAATGACCTCCCCTCCAAACTGCTCCTCGACGATCTTTTTCGCATCGTAAATCTTCTGACGTCCAATGGCTGTAGTGCAGGCTGCAACCTCAAGGCGCCGAATAGGACTTACCTTTGAACCACACTGGCCATAAATCGAGTTTGCGACAACCTTGTACGCAAGCTGAAGTCCATTCAGAACCGACTTTTGTGCATCATCTTCCGTAGTTTCCATCAACTTTCTTGTTTCTTTTCGCTTCTTGAGAAGGATATCAAGTGTAACAGGAAGAAGGCCAGTTGTCAGAGGGTTCTCGTTTGGCTGCGCGAACCCACAATACACTCTTCCAGCCTCGTTTCCTTCATCGTCCTTGATATCGTACATGATATCATCAACCTTATATCCGTCCGCATTTCCGTAAATATCGTGTCGAGTTGTCTTTCCTGCCGCATTGACCTCCTTAACATACACGAGTGTATCGGGTGATAAATTGTAGGCAATCATGTTGGAAGGATACAGAGAGTTGAAATCAAGAACGGGAATTGGTTGGTCCAAATACATCCCGATCTTGGGAGGCAGAACGATTGCTCCCTCATAAGCCATATCTCCCTCGACGCTTTCCTGTGTCATAATGATTTGGTTACGCTTGGAAGCGTTATAGACCACAGCCGAGAAGATCTTGATACCTTGTCCGCGCAGGAAGATGTACTGAATAGGAACTCGGCACACATCTGACATTCCGCGAGCATTGACAAGAGTATCGAGCTTCGCCATCAAAGTCAGGACCAAATCACAATCCTGAATACAATACTTTGCCACAAACGCTCGATCGTCTGCCGTTCCACGATGAGAATTGAATATATCATGGTGGTCCACATCGTCTTTTGCGAACGACCATTCTAGTTTCTTGACGTCAAGTCCCTCAAATGTATCCTCTGTCTCAATGACGAACGAGGTTTTGTCCATATCCACAACTGGAAACTTGAAGCCCTCCTTGTAGGGATTAATCGTATTGGTAACCACGTCCAGTCGCACCAAGTTTCCTGTAAACATTCCGCGAGTTGATTTGGTTGTTAGCTTGACACGTGTAGAACTCACACGCTCGAACTTGATAACTTTGTCTCGCAGGAATGTCGATGCGATATTGTCCAGCTTGTAAGAGTCTAGGTTCTGTTCACGCCGCATGCTCAAATACAGGTCCAAGTTCAAGCGGCCAGGCGTATCAAGGTAGCGAACTGCAAACTTCCCACTCGCAAGTTCAAATGTCTTCTTCTCAGTCTTCACGTTATCCTTCCTGTCGCCCCACTGCTTGGAATCAATCCTGCCGAAATGAAGATCAATTCCGCAAGTTTTGGCTCGGTCGGCAATGTAAGCGTCATCAAACCCGAACGTGTTGTATCCGCACAGAATGTCTGGGTTCTCGGTTTGGATATACTTATTGAACTGCATGAGTAGGTCTCGCTCGTTCTTGCAACTCATAAAAGTTACTCCGGGATCTTGAGAAGGTGTTACAGACCCCAGAACAAATACCTTCCTATCAGCAGATTCTAGGAGCGTATCCGTCCATCGACAACTGATGCCGATTTGAATGATTTCGTCTTTGGGATTGGAAGATACTGGAAACTGTCCCGAGTCCGAAAATACCTCCAAATCATACGAGCCAATCAGAAGAGGGATTTTCGTAGTTGGGCTTGGAGTAACCTCTGTATACGAAACCTCGTAGCATAGATCGACATTGCATCCTTCTGGTGTCTCAGATATATTGTCCGGGAACTTGATTGGCGATGCAGGAGAAATGTCGCGTTCGTGGAATAGGCGAATAAACGGAGGAAGATTGGCTTCGTAAATATCTTCAGTGATAATCTTGCGTCCCTTGATGGATAAGTTGTCTTTTAGAGTTTTTACAGCTATTTTAAACATCCACAGCGCAGGACATGAAATACGCCACACTTTGCTTGGAATCAGACCAGTAAATCCACGCATGGCATCCAATTTGTGATCTTCAACTACTTTGAGACCACGCATAGACTTGCCGGAAGACCGCTCGATTGCATCGAAAACGTCTGACGCAGTTTCTTTGCCGGCGGCTTTCAAATAGAAATAGGGCTGAAATCCAGTGAGTCGCACCCTTGCGATATCTCCCGTTTCGTGAGTTCTTCCGAATACATCGACGACATACTTGAAATTGGAGTCGCTTTCGATCCAATCACAAGGCTGTAGATAGACTGACATTGTAGTGCCTTTACTTTAATCGTAAAAATGGCATTCGTTTTCAATAAGAAATTCTAGATGGTTTGTAAAGATGTCCTACTTCAACGCAGGAACGCGAGCTGGATACCCTACGCCTCCCTCAAACTTTCCATCTCAATCAGAGCAGCAATCTGGATGTGGCGGAATGAGTATTTTTGATTCGGCCGCCGAATACATAGGCATTGTTCCCAAAGGAAACTTGGGTAACGCCCCTGAAGGCGGATGCGCGGTTGATACTCAAACTAGTCTGATGTGGGGTGATCCAAATACACAGAAGCCAAAGGGAGCTCAGCAGCTTTTCCCTCGTCCGTGGGCAACTACTCCATTTCTGGCGATGGGAAGTGTTGAAGACATTCCTGCTCAAACAAAGGTGATATTCGGGCATTCAACTGCGAATCGCAAGAGTATCCAGACCGTAACGGATAAACAATTTCCGGTATTTGAACCTCTTCTTCAATCAAAGGAAGCCGACATACCTGCGAATAACTATTTTGTAGAGCCATTTCTTCGTGGTGGACTGGCATCTCGTCTGATAACAAAGCAGCGGGTGGATTTGAAGCATTAGACATCTTTGTATCCATTTCTGAATCAAATGCCTTCATAGTCCCACGAATTCGCTGAACCTCCTCTTCTTGAGGTGTGATATCGACGCGCTTTCTCTGTTGAGGCAGAGGAACGATACGGTCAGACGCACATACTGGACGAGCCATGACAAGATCAATCGCTTCAACTACGTCTTCGGTTTTCTCATATGCAGATCTAGCATCTTCTTCGGAGCACCCTGCAAGGGTGGAAATTAACATAACTGGGTCTGCCATTTTTTATGGGTATGAATGTAAACAACGTTAAGATGCGTTTTATTGATTCGCTCTGCCCTCCCGCCATGCTCTACCTTATTTTCCTGACCGTTCAAGTAGCTCTGGACGTATCAATGGGACATTTTATGACTGCCGGAGTCAAGACTGTCTTCGGAGGAGCCTTTGTCTTCGTCCTCGATGCCCTCTGCGGAATTGATTTGGGTATCGTCTCTTGGTTCATTGTGGCAGTTCCTTTCATTGTAACAGCACTTGGAACCGCGGTCGCACTCGGTTTGGATGCCGATCGTCGCGCGACTGCCAAGGTCAAGGAGACATTCGCCATGTCGAAACCTACGAAGTCTGAGGGCGTTCCTAAGGGTGATACGAAGGAAGAGTTTGATCTGTCTGCCGAATCTCTCAGCTCGCCTGGCGGAAAGCTCGCGAATGTAAGCGAGGCAGTGGACTACCCATTTTCATCCAATGCTCCTTTCTAATCGCAAGATGATGAATTGGTGTTATAGAATTTATACAGCCATGTTTTGGTGCAGGCGGAGTGTTATCAATAGTCTGTTCCAAGAAGATGAGACACGCAAGAAGCTTGAAATTGAAATCCCTAATCCAAAGCATCCTTGGATTTATATTGCGGCTATCACGGAAGACAATACGGAGGTTGATGTAACTAGGCTTGTTGAACTCGTTATTCTTCCAGGAGAAGTCCTAACCCCCGATAGTCTTTCTGTTATGACGGATATGAAGAATGTTGTAAGATGGGAGTATTTGAGTATTTCAACGTTTGAAGTCCAAACGATTTCCTCCGAAGGGTTAGTAAATGAAGTCAAATGGAAGGCTGACTAAATATCTAATATCAAACGCAAAAAACTACTTTGCTGAGGCAGAGGAGTTTGTGACGCTCACTGAAAAATTTTTGGTATCAGGCTGGGACGTTTGGTTTGATATGATTTTAAGCCCTATCATTATGATCGTTATGTGTGTTGTTACACGCTCACCGCCGGATATGTTTTCGGCATTGAGCACGTATAAGACAGTGCAAATATGGATAGAGTGGTTTCACTACAAGGCCGTAAAGTCTAGATTTATGGAATGGAAGCAGATTGTAGATGCATCCGGCGGTCCTTTCATTTCAACGAACAACCCCAATTACTTGGCATACGTGTATGCCGACGGAATGCAGAGAATACACAACCAGACATTCAGTCGTCGTCGCCATTCTCTACCTCGCCCCACATAACCTCTGTTACGTGATTGTACTCGGGAGTTTCAAGATACATATCGTAGTCATGAGACATCAGTTCCTGCGCTAAACCGAGTGCTGGGTGCTGGTCATCTGGGATTTCAAACAAATACTCGTTGATGAGAGACACAATATATTTGTAGGTCTCATCTTCGTCTGTCTGGATAGACAAGATGTTATAATCATCGTTCCGGCTCCATCCTTGGTCTTTCACGAAGTCGTAAATATTCTCTGGAACAATTCCGTCAATGCAGCGGATACCAAACTTGGTGTAGTTCACGATATAATCCATTGTGTGTTTGGGGGAAAAACCTCCCACTAACAAAGTTAAATCCGTTTTCGGAGTTTTAGTTTACCTTGATAAAACTCGAGCCTCCGCTTCCAGGCTGGGCTCCGAAGTTATTGAAAGAGCCCATAGCAGAAGTTCCGCGCGTGCTCCCGACATCGACATAATTTGCGATGCCGCGAGTTCCAGTGCCTACATATCCTGCAGACGCAGTTTCAAAACGCGTACCTCCCTTCACGCGACGACGAGTTGACCGGCGACCCTTGCGACGACGAGCGCCCGCATACGATGGCGTCTTCACTTCCTGACCAGTACTTACTAAGGCAGCACCAGTTCCAACCTGCGGCCCCTGATTAAATCCGTAATATCCACCACGCTTCAAACTCTTGCGGCCCTTCCGAGAACGCCGATGGGATTTACGATGAGGCATTTACTTTGACGATATAAATTTTACCAAAGGGCTGAAAACGGATTAAGGAATTTGAAAGGTATACATAGCCCCAAAATGACCGCACTCTTTACGCCCAACCAGATGAACGAACTCGTGGAGGACCGTCGCAAGATCCGTGCCGAAAAGGAGGCAGAGCGTTTGGAGCCGTTCGTCGACATGGCAGTGAAGTTCTACGCCGAGCAGATGCGCCCTGCGTCCCAGCGAATCATTGATGACCTGAAGTACTCCAACTGGTCTCTTGCGTTTGAGTTCAACTCGTACGACTTCGGCGCCCTGAATGGTCGGGGATTCCGGCTTAAGTCGTGGACTCGCGACATGCGCGGACTGACCTCCCGCCAAGTGATCTACGAGCGTGACCACTGCGGTGCCATGTTTGCGGCCCTGCGCGCCGACGGTGAGGCCTCCACGTCGAACGATGATCTGGTGAGCATGTGGGTCCTCTACCGCCACACTGACTTCCGCCAGCGTCTCCTCGCCGAGCTCAACTTGGACTCCAAGCACTTCGACTTCAAGAACCTCACGGACTTCGCGCCAGTGGACGACCGGCTCTTCGCGGACGACGACATCATCGAGTATCGCAACAAGGTCCACCTCGTCTACACGGAGCGCCCCACAAAGAAGGGCCTGAACCCCCTCTCAGATGCGTGGGCACAGCATGTACACCCGATGCCGCCGCTTGAGGAGATCTAGTAATCAAAAAACAAAACATCACTCCAGAACTTTTTCATTTTAATCGCATGCTACAAATTATACAAAATGATTAATATCATTACTCCCTGCAGTAGACCTCAAAATCTCCCAAAGTTATTTGGGTCAATAGATTTTGAAAAAATACATATTTGGTATATCGTGTACGATACATCAAACAATCGAATGTTCGAGAAACAATTTGAAGGACATCCTAAGATTACTGAACTTGAGTGTAGTAAGGCAGGAATATGCGGACATCCGCAAACCAACTATGCTATTGATTTAATTAAAGATGGATATGTATACGTTTTAGATGATGATAATATTATTCATCCAGAATTTTGGAAGATTGTTTCTCAATTCGATGGAGAGCATGTTTTTACATTTGATCAAGAGCGTCCCTCTCAAAAAAGAAATCTATCCGGTAAAGATATTATAGTAGATTGCATTGATACTTCTCAATTCATTGTTCCTGCTAAGTTAATTGGCAACGTAAGATGGTTGGAACAACAGCGTCGTGCAGATTTCCATTTTATAAATAAAATAAAACAAAATCATCCAACAAAGTTCAAATACATACCGGGAATACATGCATATTGGAACTACCTTACTAATTCCCAGCTCCCATCCTCGGCTTGAGTACATCGACATTCAAACTCAGGACCTTTTGAACGCAAAAACACAGATGTTTTCAAATCAGGGACTTTCAAGTAGCCCTTTTTACCTTTTATTTCATAGCAGTCGGGAATAGCCAAGCGTTTCACAATAACTAGATCTCCTGCCTCTTCTACAAAATAACCTTTTGAACCGATATCTGCAGAGTAAACTTCTTCACCACGAACCTTAATATTTTTCAT
>Ga0214919_10007373_pt1 | contig 14860 bp, 13 predicted proteins | sample LL1503_MetaG_FD_177994 | JGI IMG/M metagenome (GOLD analysis project Ga0214919, IMG submission 177994) | Freshwater microbial communities from Lake Lanier, Atlanta, Georgia, United States - LL-1503 | ecosystem: Environmental > Aquatic > Freshwater > Lake | place: USA: Georgia | collected... | reverse complement strand
ACCATTGCAGAAGTACTGAACATGCCTATTGAAGAGGCCAGCGGCTTCTTTGAATCTGTTCCAGCGATTTCTCGTTACCTGAAGACTCTCAATGATGTGGGTCTGGGTTATGTTCGATTAGGTCAATCCGCTCCAACTTTGTCAGGCGGAGAAGCCCAGCGTGTAAAACTTGCAACAGAGCTACAGCGCAGATCAACTGGCCGCACAATCTATGTTTTGGATGAACCAACAACAGGCTTGCACTTTGAAGATGTCAATAAGCTGTTAACAGTTCTTAACCGTTTGGTTGACACTGGAAACACTGTTGTTGTGATTGAACATAACCTCGATGTCATTAAGTGCTCTGACTGGGTTATTGATATGGGACCTGAAGGCGGATTCCGTGGGGGATTAGTAGTTGCTGAAGGCACTCCAGAAGATGTTGCAAAGGTCAAAGAGAGTTACACCGGACAGTTCCTGGGTGAGATTTTAAAGACCAATAGACAGGTAGTTAAAAAAACTTCACCAGCAAAGAAGTAGCGCGATGGCAGATCCTCAAAGTTATCGGCCAAGTAACATCCCGGAACATCCTGGTGTTTACCGCTTTTACAATGCTAAAGACAAGATTATCTATGTCGGTAAGGCAAAAAATCTAAAGAACCGACTCAGTAACTACTTCCAAGCAAACCTAGCCACCAAGACCTATCGAATGGTGCATGAAGCGGTCAGAGTGGATTGGACCATCGTAAGCACCGAATTAGAAGCGTTAGCGCTTGAATTTAGTTGGATCAAGCAACATCAACCTAAGTACAACGTTCAATTCAAGGACGATAAGTCTTATCCATACCTGGCGTTATCCCTTAGTGATGAATATCCGATGATTTTTATAACCCGCAAAGATAAGCGACCTGGACTTAAATACTTTGGTCCCTATACAAATGCTTGGGCACTGCGAAATACCTTTGAAGTGCTATTGAAGGTGTTTCCAGTCAGGTCGTGTTCTTCAGCAAACTTCACTCGTGCCCGAAAGACTAAAAGGCAGTGCTTACTAGGAGACATTGGTAAATGTGCTGCGCCGTGCGTGGATTGGATTTCTAAGGAAGATCACCAGAAATTGGCGCAGCGCTTGAATGATTTTATGGAATCTGGCATGGAGAACATCTTGCCCAAGCTGCATGAAGAGATGCAGAACGCGGCCAATAACGAGGAGTTTGAAAGAGCGGCTCGTTTGCGCGATCAGATTGACTCATTTGAGAAGGCTCAGAAATCTACAGAAGGCAACTTCTCAGATGATTTAGATGGTGACTTCATTTCCTTGTATCAAGATGGCTTCCATGCCGCTGGTTCAATCTTTTCAATGCAACGCGGTTCGGTTAAAGGCTCCAGGTCATGGATTGTGGACCAAGAGTTAGTTCTTGAAGGCCAAGATGTACTAACTGCCTTGTTGTATTCAATCTATGGAACTGGCGCGATGCAGGTGCCACGCAACATTTACGTCAATAGCGAGCCAGTTGATAAAGAACAGCTGGAGAAATGGCTTGAGACTGTAGGAAGTTCAAAAGTGGAGATCAAGGTGCCTCAGCGAGGTGAGAAAGTAGAGCTGCTAGATACTGTTAAGAGGAATGCTCAGTACTCACTGATTCAGTTCCTCAGCAAGCGTGCAACCGATGCTGCTGTTAGCGGGAAAGCGTTGACAGAGATTGAAGAGTCTTTGAGTTTGGGTAGAACTCCATTGCGCATAGAGTGCTTTGATATTTCAAATATTTCGGGCACTTCGGTGGTTGCATCAATGGTTGTCTTTGAAGATGGAATGGTGAAGAAGAGTGAGTACCGAAGATTCATCATTAATACAGATGAAGGTTTTGATGACACTCGAGCCATGCACCAGGTCATAACGCGCCGATTAAAACGCCTGATCGATGATCGTAAGGAAAATGAGGCAGAGGTTGCAGAGTTAGGTGGAAAGCCGAGCAAGTTTGCATACCCACCACAATTAATTGTTGTTGATGGTGGTGCGCCACAGGTCAGTGCGGCCCAACGTGCATTAGATGAACTGGGCATTACAGACATCGCGCTATGCGGTTTAGCTAAGCGCTTAGAAGAGGTGTGGATTCCTGGATCTAAAGATCCGTTGATTTTGCCGAGAAACAGCGAAGGCTTATATCTACTGCAGCGAATTCGAGATGAAGCGCACCGCTTTGCCATTTCATTCCACCGATCTCGCAGATCAAAGGTCATGCTCGAATCTGTATTAGATGACATTCCACAGCTGGGTTCTGCGCGCAGAGCAGCCCTACTGGATCGGTTTGGGTCTGTAGCAGCAATTCGAAAGGCCAATGTTGAGGACATCGCAGCAACACCGGGTATTGGTTCAAAGATTGCTTCGATTATTGAAGAGCATTTAAGTACCATTACGACGCAAAAAGTAAACACTGAAACTGGCGAGATTCTAGGGACATAGGGATGAGTAACAATTTCTTTGATCAGGATGTAAAGATTCAAACAGAGTCTCTGACTGCTTTTGCACACGAGATCTTGCAGAAGTACGGAATTAGTGATGCCGAAGTTAAATGTATTAACTTTGAGTTCAACGCAACTTTCTCGGTCTCGACTCAATCTGGCCAAAAGTATGCATTGCGCCTGAATATAAATTCAACCCGAACCGTCCCAAATATTAAGGCTGAAACACAGTGGGTTCGAGATCTTGCACGCATCCCCACCATCAATATTCCAACACCTATTGCAACTCTTGATGACGAGTATCTAGTTTCTGCACACCATGCAGATTCTGAACAGATGATTTATGGCGTGATGTATTCATGGCTTGAAGGTGAAGAGTTAGGGGATGAGCCAACACTTGATCAGCTTCACACTGTTGGTCGCGCTATGGCTCTGTTGCATGAAAACTCATCTCATTTCAAACTTACCGATGGAGCAGAACTCCCCACATTCAATGACTTCTTTTGGGGAACTGAGGACTTCTTGTTTTCATCAAAATCGGTCATTCCACCACGCGAAAGAGAGCTTCTACAGCAAGCTCATGACCTGATCATGAAATACACCGATGAGTTATATGCAACCTCAGAGGTCCACATCATTCACGCCGATTTACACGGCTGGAATCTAATGTGGCATGAAGGTCAACTATCTATTTTTGACTTTGATGATTGTGGTTATGGCGTTGAGGCCCAGGACATCGCTGTGGCTTTGTATTACTTGGATACTCCAGAGCAGGAGGTAGCTCTGCTTGATGGCTATAAGAGCATTCGCCCATTGCCTACTTACTCTGAAAACGCCATGAAAGCGCTGTTGCTTCAAAGGCGGCTCTTCTTGCTTAGTTATTTATATGAGACCAAGAATCCTGAGCATAAAGAGATGTTGCCGGAGTACTTGGAAAAGACAGTTAAGCGTGTTTCCACATTCTTGACAGATGTAACACAATAGTTCCATGACACAAGAGACCTTGATTCTGACCGGCATGTCAGGTGCTGGCCGATCAACGGTTGCCCATGCCTTAGAAGATCTTGGTTGGTATGTTGTTGACAACCTTCCACCGTCATTGCTTCCTGCGTTAGTAACTAAGGGAACTGGACCACAGGGCAAAGAGTTAGCTGTTGTTGTAGATGTTCGTGGGGGAGAGTTCTTTGATGAACTCACCCATGCACTGGCTGAACTCAAGAAAAGTAACTCTGATTATCGACTGGTCTTTTTGGATGCAACAGATCAATCACTTGTCCAACGATTTGAATCTACTCGTCGTCCTCACCCGTTACAGGGAAAGGATCGTATTGTCGATGGCATTGCTCGAGAGCGTGAAAAACTTGAAGACGTTCGTTCGCAAGCAGATGTTGCGATTGATACGACAAACTTGAATGTTCACCAGTTAGAAAAACGCATCGGTGAAATATTTGGATCGGGAAAGTTGCAGGGAATCAGAGTTAATGTTTTGTCCTTTGGATATAAATACGGAATCCCAGTGGATGCCGATTTAGTGTTGGATTGTAGATTCATTCCAAATCCGCACTGGATTCCAGAGCTTCGCCCACTGACAGGTCTAACTCCGCAGGTTAGCGAAAAGGTTCTTGGTAGTGAGGGTGTGAAAGATTTTGTTCACGGGTATGTTCGTTTAGTTCATTCCATGATGGATGGATATATGCGTGAAGGTAAAAAGTATGTGACTATCGCCGTTGGTTGCACGGGTGGAAAGCACCGAAGCGTTGCGGTTACCGAAGAAATTGCTCGCCAGTTAAGTGCAATAGGTGCTGAGGTTTCAGCTCATCCAACGCACCGTGATGTGGGACGTGAGTAAGTTTGTCTAAAGTTGTTGCCCTTGGCGGTGGCCATGGTTTGGCCGCAACCCTTGCAGCACTACGGCAGATAACGCAAGAGATCACCGCAATCGTCACCGTTGCAGACAACGGTGGCTCAAGTGGTCGATTGCGCGAAGAGTTTCCGATATTTCCACCTGGTGATTTGCGAATGGCGCTAACTGCACTGTGTGCAGATGATGATTGGGGCCGCACGTGGGCAGAGATCCTGCAGCACAGATTTGAAAGCAATGGTGAGTTAAATGGCCATGCGATGGGTAATTTGTTACTGGCATCGATGTGGAATGCAGGTGATGATCCAGTTGTTGCATTAGATCGAGTGGGACAACTGCTCAAAGTCATTGGACGAGTTCTTCCAATGGCAGCTGTTGCATTAGATATTGAGGGCACATTTACTACCTCAACTGGTCGCATAGTTGTCCGTGGGCAAAAAGAGGTAGCAACTGCGAAAGGACACATTCAGTCCCTTCGAATAATTCCGGAAGATCCACCAGCTAGAGAAGAAGCTTTGGATGCAATTGCAGATGCCGAATGGATCACAATGGGCCCAGGATCATGGTTTTCTAGTGTGATCCCGCACCTTTTAGTTCCCGCCCAGTTAGATGCTTTGAAGAGCTCAAAGGCTACAAAGATTTTGGTACTAAATCTGGATGCATCTAGTGCATCGCAAGGTGAAGAGTTTGCTGGATCAACCCCGGAGCAGCATTTAGAGTTTTTTCATCACTATGCACCCGGATTAACTGTCGATTACTGCCTTGTGGACCAGTCTGTTGTTCGAGATGAGCAATCACTGCGGTCAGCAGCATCAACCTTAGGTTCAGAGATTGTCGTGGCAGATATTCGAAAAGCCCCTGGCAGCATCCATCATGATGCCGAAAAATTAGCTCTCCATTTGGGCCACATTTTTTCTCGCTAGATGGTTGGATTAGCCCCATGGCAATGACAGCATCAGTTAAGGACGAGCTTTCACGTCTTTCCATCACCAAACCATGTTGTCGCAAGGCCGAGGTCTCCTCACTTCTTCGCTTTGCTGGTGGCCTCCATATCGCGGCTGGAAAAATCGTGATTGAAGTTGAACTAGACACCTCCCAGAGTGCGCGCAGATTGCGCAAAGATATTGCAGATATTTATGGACATGATTCTGATTTAGCCGTTTTGTCATCAAGTGGATTGCGCAAAGGTTCTCGGTATGTGGTTCGCGTGATTAATGAAGGTGACGCACTTGCTCGTCAAACAGGATTAGTGGATGCAAATGGTCGTCCAGTTCGTGGATTGCCGCCACAGGTTGTCTCTGCTGCAACGTGTGATTCAGAGGCGGCATGGCGTGGTGCGTTCATTGCTCACGGTTCATTAACTGAACCAGGCCGATCTTCATCTCTTGAAATTACTTGTCCAGGACCAGAGGCGGCTTTAGCGTTAGTAGGAGCGGCGCGACGTCTTGGAATTGTTGCAAAGGCTAGAGAAGTTCGTGGTGTGGATCGTGTTGTCATCCGTGATGGTGATGCGATTGGCGTGCTACTGACCCGCTTAGGTGCCCATGAAAGTGTTCTTGCATGGGAAGAGCGCCGCATGCGCCGTGAGGTTCGAGCAACTGCTAACCGTCTTGCAAACTTTGATGATGCAAACCTGCGCCGCTCAGCCCGAGCCGCAGTTGCCGCTGCAGCCCGCGTGCAAAGGGCGATGGAGATTCTTGGGCCAACAATTCCTGATCACTTAAAGGAGGCTGGTGATCTGCGCATTAATCATGGCCAGGCATCACTGGAAGAGTTGGGCTCACTGGCCACCCCTCCAATGACAAAGGATGCGATTGCCGGTCGCATACGTCGCCTATTGGCGATGGCTGATAAGCGTGCTCAAGAGCTCGGAATTCCAGATACTGAGAGTGGTCTCTCGCCTGATTTGCTCAATTAGTAGGTAGATACTCAAGAGTTCATTAACTCTTCACTGGTAAGGTTCTACCTAAGACCCCAGCGTTGTGGCAGTTTTACGAACCACCAACAGCTGGGCTTTTTTATGCCGCGCCGAGAAATCTCTGCAGCAGGGGCCCCACTAGTAGCAAGGACACTTTCGTGATTAATGTCGGAATCAATGGTTTTGGACGCATCGGTCGTAACTTCTTCCGTGCCTCACTAACTAACCCAAACATCAACATCGTTGCAATTAACGATCTGACTCCCAATGAGACTCTTGCTCACCTTTTGAAGTATGACTCAATCTTGGGTCGCCTTGGACTACCTGTGACATTCACAGATGACTCAATCACTGTTGACGGCAAAACAATCAAAGTTTTCTCAGAGCGCGACCCAGCTAACCTGCCATGGGCATCAGTTAAGGCAGATGTAGTTGTTGAATCAACAGGTATTTTCACAAAGGCTGCAGATGCGCAGAAGCACATCACAGCAGGTGCTAAGAAGGTAATCATCTCTGCTCCAGCAACAGATGAGGACATCACCATCGTTATGGGTGTTAACCACACACAGTACGACGGTGCAAAGCACAACATTATTTCAAACGCATCATGCACAACTAACTGCCTTGCTCCAATGGCAAAGGTTCTTCAGGACAACTGGGGAATTGTTAAGGGCTTGATGACAACAATCCACGCCTACACAAATGACCAGGTAATCCTTGATTTCCCACACAAGGATCTGCGCAGATCTCGCGCAGCTGCAACCAACATGATTCCAACTTCTACAGGTGCGGCAAAGGCGATCTCACTTGTTATGCCAGAGTTAAAGGGCAAGCTAGATGGTTACGCAATGCGCGTTCCAGTTCCAACAGGATCTGCAACAGATCTAACTGTTGAGCTAGCTAAGGAAGCAACGGCTGCAGAAATTAACGCTGCAATGGAGGCTGCTGCAAATGGTCCTCTCAAGGGATTCCTTTCATACACCGAAGATCCAATTGTTTCTTCTGACATCGTGACAGATCCTTCATCATGTATCTTCGATGCGGGTCTCACCAAGGTAATTGGTAACCAGGTCAAGATCGTTGGTTGGTATGACAATGAATGGGGTTACTCAAACCGCCTAGTCGATTTGATCGATTACGTTGGCAAAACTCTGTAATGCCAGATCTTTCAACAATTGATGTAGCCGGAAAGCGAGTCTTTCTTCGTTGCGACCTTAATGTTCCTTTGAAAGAGGGAGTCATTAAGGATGACGGGCGTATCAAAGCCTCGCTTCCGACGATTCAATTACTACTTGAAAAGGGCGCATCACTTGTAATTGCTGCCCACCTAGGTCGTCCAAAGGGTGAAGCAAAGCCAGAACTTTCTCTTGCTCCAGTTGCAAAGCGTTTAGCTGAACTACTTGGTCGCGAAGTGAAGTTCGTCGGTGAGGTAACAGGGGCTGCTGTCACAACAGCGGCACAATCACTCAAGGCAGGCGAGATACTTCTTCTAGAAAATATTCGATTTAGCGCAGCAGAGACAAGTAAAGAAGAGTCAGAGCGCGCGGCATTTGCTGGCGAATTAGCACAGCTTGCAGATATCTATGTTGGTGATGGTTTTGGCGCGGTACACCGCAAGCATGCTTCCGTCTTTGATCTACCAAAGTTACTTCCACATGCTGCGGGCACATTAGTTGCAGCAGAGGTTCAGGTTTTAAAGAAGCTGACACAAAACCCAGAACGCCCATACGGTGTTGTTCTAGGTGGAGCAAAGGTTTCAGACAAGCTTGGCGTAATTGAGAACTTGCTTGGCAAAGTAGATGTTCTAGCAATTGGTGGAGGAATGGTGTTTACATTCCTTAAGGCGCAAGGCAAGGAAATCGGAACATCACTTGTCGAAACAGAAATGCTTGATGTCGTTAAGGGCTTGATTGCAACTGCAGAAAAGAACGGCGTGAAGCTAGTCCTTCCAACAGACATTGTTGTTGCTCCGACATTTGCTCAAGACGCCACACCAACGCTCGTCTCGGCAGATGCGATCCCTGCAGATCAGATGGGCTTAGATATTGGAGCGGTCTCTGCGAAAGCATTCGCTGATGAAATTGTTAAATGTAAGACCGTGTTCTGGAATGGACCAATGGGAGTGTTTGAATTCCCTAATTTTGCAGCCGGCACAAAGGTTGTTGCTCAAGCATTGACTGAAGTTTCAGGTATTTCAGTTGTGGGTGGAGGAGACTCAGCTGCGGCAGTTCGTGCTCTCGGTTTTGCTGACTCACAGTTTGGCTATATCTCAACAGGAGGTGGTGCTTCACTTGAGTATCTTGAAGGCAAAGAACTTCCAGGTCTAAAAGCATTAGAATTAATTTAATTAGAATCAATAGCGGGGGATAACAATGCGTAAACCATTAATGGCAGGAAACTGGAAGATGAACCTCAATCACCTCGAGGCCATTGCTGTTGCACAGAAGTTGGTTTACGGTCTCGATGACAAGGACTATGACGCTGTTGATGTTGCAGTCATTCCTCCTTTCACAGATATTCGCTCAATTCAGACTCTGGTAGATGGAGATCGTCTACGTCTGATGTATGGAGCACAAGATCTTTCCCCTGAGGCAAGTGGAGCTTTCACTGGAGATATTTCAGGTTCCATGCTTGCAAAGCTTGGTTGCACATTTGTTGTAATCGGGCACTCAGAGCGCCGCGCAATCCACCAAGAGTCAGATGCTTTGATTAATCGTAAGATCAAGGCAGCGCTTTCAAATGAATTGATTCCAATTTTTTGTGTTGGAGAAGAGTTAGCTATTCGCGAAGCAGGAACACATGTGAGCCATGTTATTCGCCAGGTGCGTGCAGGTCTTGAGGGATTTACAAAGCCGGAGCTCAAAAAGATTGTCATTGCCTACGAACCTGTGTGGGCAATTGGTACCGGAAAGACTGCTACACCTGAAGATGCTCAAGAGGTTTGCGCGGCCATTCGCGAAGAGGTTGAAAACATTGGTTCAGCCGAGATTGCTTCAAACATGCGCATCCTCTATGGCGGTTCAGTGAAGTCATCAAACATCGTGGAGATCATGAAAAAAGCAGATGTTGATGGCGCCCTTATTGGTGGAGCGAGCCTAGACCCTGAAGAATTGGCCAAGATCGTCAAATTTCACGCGGTGAGCGAGTAAGCATTACCCCCACGGGGCAGGTATCCTTACCCTCTACGAACTAGGAGTTTAAGAAAAGTGAAACTAGCTCTCTCAATAGCGCTGATTATCGTCAGCCTACTCATGATCCTTTTGGTGCTTCTGCATAAAGGAAAGGGAAGCGGCCTATCGGATTTATTCGGTGGCGGTATTTCATCAAACTACGGTGGTTCATCTGTCGTTGAAAAGAATCTTGATCGCATTACTATCGTTGCTGGTGGTTTGTGGTTTGCGCTAGTTGTCGCGCTTTCACTCGTTCTGAAGTAAACATTTTTCTTTTTTAATTTAGCAAAAAAAGGGGATAACTATGGCAAGTGCAATTCGCGGAAGTCGTGTTGGCGCCGGCCCAATGGGTGAGGCAGAGCGCGGCGATTCAATCGCGCGTGCTTATGTTTCATATTGGTGTGCAAATGGACATGAAGTTCGCCCATCGTTTGCCGTTGAAGAAACAGTTGTTATTCCAGCTGAGTGGGATTGTCCAAAGTGTGGTTATCCTGCAGGTCGTGATCGCAACAATCCACCTAGCCCGATAAAGAACGAGCCATACAAGACACACCTTGCTTACGTTAAAGAGCGTCGCACGGATGCTGAAGGTGAGAAACTTCTAGAGGAAGCACTTCGCAAACTTCGTGGAGATGACGAATAAGTTTTACAGAGCTTTTGCAGCCTTAAGTAATTCAGATATACCCATTGCGCGATTTGTAAGATTAAATCGAAGCAGTGGGTATTTTCTTGATGCCAGTGCTTTTCCATCACCAAGGGCTTGAGCCGCAACCAGAGTTTTAAATCCGTAAATTTGTCCTGGGATTGCAACATCTATTTTCACATCACCAGTAATCTGTAAGAAGACACCGTTTTGTTGGCCACCTTTATGAAACTGACCTGTAGAGTGAAGGAAGCGTGGTCCCCAACCAAAGGTCACTGGGCGTCCAGATTTACTAGCAAGGATTTCACGCAGTTCTGCAATGGCAGCATCATCTTTGCGATCCAGGTAGGCCATAACTGCGATGTATCCATTTGTAGGGATACTAGAAATCAATAGTGATAACGCCTCTGTCGCGTTACTTCCTGCACCAAAGATTTCGATTGCGCCAATGGTTGCATCGCCTGTAAAGGTCGGTAGGACACCCTTCCACTCATTAAGTAGGGCCGATGTTTGCTCTTTTGCCTCGGTGACATTTGGTTGATTGAAAGGATCAATGGCAAGTGCTGCGCCAACAAGTGCGGTTACCCATTCCCACACAATAAATTGCGATGCTAGATCACCTTCAACAACTAGGTCTGCGTTGCCGGTGAAAGCGATTGAGAAAGCATTGCCTTCCAAACCTTGCTCGGTTGATTCGGCAACGACAGGAAGGCGGCCAATCTGATTTTTTCCAGTTGATTCAGCAACTAACTGTTCAATCCAATCACTCAATCCCGGCATTCCTGAACCTTGATCTGTGAAGGCAACGTATTGATCAGCAACATATGTCAGTAAGTATGCGATGTCGCACATCAACTCTGAGTCGGCAAAGAAAGCTGCTTTGGTATCACTGGCGTTATCTAGTAAAACTGAAACATCGACACCAATGAGCGCAGCAGGTACTAAACCGAAAGGACTTAAAACGCTAAAGCGCCCACCAACATTGGGGTCAGCATTTACAACTGCGTAGCCACCTTCTCGAACCTGCTTGTCCAGAGGAGAGCCTGGATCTGTAACAAAGACCATGTGGTCAACTGGATTAAGCCCAGCATCTTTAAATGCTCCCTCAAAAAGTGCGCGTTGGGACGCGGTTTCAATTGTTGAGCCAGATTTTGAGCTCACTACAACAACGCTCTTTGAAAGGTCTGTCTTGAGTGCATGGGCGACGTAATCGGGGTCGGTTGAATCTAGAACGAAAAGCTTCTTCGAAAATGTTTGAGCAATTACTTCTGGCCCAAGTGAAGATCCACCCATACCGCAGAGAATGACTGAACTTTTGTCACGATGCTTCGCTGCGAGTGCATCAAATTGAGGCAGTAACTCACGGGATGACTCAGGCAGATCAATCCAATTCAAACGAATTGAAGCTTCTGCTTGGGCATCTGGTCCCCAGATTGTTGAATCCTTTTGCTTTAGGCGCTCGTGGAAAGATTGCAGCGCTTTGTAGTGGGCAGAAGAACGGTCGATATTTGAAAGGGAAGTACCTTTGATTGAAATCATTGTTGTTGGGCAGCCTTTACATTCTCTAGTAATCCATCCCATGCTTGGGCAAACTTCTTAACACCATCGATTTCTAACTCTGTTGTTATTTGATCTAGTGAAATTCCTAAAGCAGACAAACCCTTTAGCACGTTGACTGCCTCGGTGTAGTTTCCAGAGATTGTGTTTCCTCGCACCACACCGTGATCGATCAATGCATCTAAGGTTGATTGCGGCATGGTGTTAACAGTTTCTGGAGCAATTAACTCAATAACGTATTGGGTGTCAGGATAGGTAGGATCCTTTACTCCTGTTGATGCCCATAGAGGGCGCTGCTTGTTTGCACCCTTATTGGACAATGCACTCCATCTATCGGAGGCAAATTTTTCCTCAAATAGTTGATATGCCAGATGAGCATTAGCAATTGCAGCCTTGCCCAAGAGTGCTTCGGCCTCAGGTGAGCCATTTTTCTTTAGTAGTCCATCAACAGTTGAATCGATGCGACTAACAAAGAAAGATGCAACTGAGTGGACCTGTGAGGGATTCTCACACTGCTCTAAACCATTCATAAAGGCATCGATAACTTGACCGTAACGTTTGACGGAAAAAATGAGCGTGACATTCACGCTGATGCCAGCAGCTATCAGTGCTGTGATGGCAGGCAATCCTTCAATTGTTGCTGGGACCTTAATCATTAGATTGGGGCGATTAACAACCGCCCACAGCTCTTTGCCAGCAGCGATCGTGCCTCCTGTATCTCGTGCAAGACGAGGATCAACTTCAATGCTCACACGGCCATCAAAGCCTTTACTGCTAGAAAAGATTGGTGCAAACAGATCACAGGCTTGGCGGACATCATCAGTTGTCAGTTTCTTTACAACATCATCAACGCTTGCGCCCCTCATCGCTGCAATATCAGCGCTGTATTCAGCGGCGCCACTTATTGCACTACTAAAGATGCTGGGATTGGTCGTGACGCCAACAACTCCACTATTTGCAATTCGTGAAGGTAGTGAATGGGCATCTGTTCCTGTTATTTTTGCTCGTGAGAGATCATCTAGCCAGATAGATGTTCCAGCACTTGCTACATCGTGAACGCTCATTTGATTGCCTTCTTTACCTGAGCAACTACGTTTTCAACTGAGAAACCGAACTCCTTAAACAAGCGCTTAGCATCTGCTGATGCACCGTAGTGTTCTAGTGAAATTGCAACGCCGCTATCACCGATCAGCTCGCGCCAACCTTGTGCTATGCCGACTTCAATACTTATCTTCACGACATTGGGGGATAGGACAGAAGTCTTATATGCCTGATCTTGCTCAGCAAACCATTCCAGGCAAGGCGCACTAACAACTCTGACATTGATTCCCTCTGCAGCTAGCGCAGTTTGTGCATCAATTGCTAATGAAACTTCAGAGCCTGTTGCAATCAAGATTGCTTGTGGGTTTGCAGCATCTTTCAAGATGTAGGCACCTTTTGCTACACCAGATGCTGGCGCACATATGGTTCGATCAAACACCGGCAAATTTTGGCGGGAGAGCAGAATTCCTGCACTTCGCCCACGAGTAATAATCTGCTTCCAAGCCTCTGCTACTTCGTTTGCATCTCCTGGACGGATGACATCTAGACCAGGGATCGCACGCAGAGCTGCAAAGTGTTCGATGGGTTGATGAGTTGGCCCATCTTCACCGACACCGATCGAATCATGCGTCCAGACATAGGTGGATGCGATGTTCATAAGGGCCGAAAGGCGCACAGCTGGACGCATGTAATCGCTAAAGACAGCAAAAGTTCCACCAAAAGATCTGGTTAAACCATGGAGTGCAATCCCGTTTAGAACAGAACCCATGGCATGTTCGCGAATACCAAAGTGAATGATGCGTCCATATGGATCAGCTCCAGGAATAGAAGAAGATGTTGGCAAGAATGAGCCTGATCCCTTAATGCTGGTATTATTTGAACCGGCTAAGTCAGCAGATCCTCCCCAAAACTCTGGCAACTTTACCGCAATTGCATTGATTACTTCACCAGATGCAGTTCGCGTTGCAACTTCTTTGTCAGGGGCAAATACTGGAATGTCCGCATCCCAACCTGCAGGTAGGCCTTTAACGCGCAATCTTTCGAGGAGTGCTGCCTTGTCGGGATTGGCTGCTTTCCATGATGCAAACCGCGCATCCCATGCGGCACGAGCGGTTGCGCCGCGATCTTTTACAAGTCGTGCATGTGCCAGAACATCTGCAGGCATTGCAAAATCTTCATCAGGATTTAGACCTAGTGCAATCTTTGTTGCTTTGATTTCATCTACGCCAAGTGCTGACCCATGAGAGCCAGCTGTTCCTTGTGCTTTAGGAGCCGGCCATGCAATTACTGAGTGCATGCGAATCAAAGTTGGCTTTGATGTTTCTTTCTTTGCAGCAACCATTGCTGCATCAAGTGAAACTAGGTCGATATTTCCTGTTGCAAGTGCGGGAACTTCTAAAACATGCCAGCCATATGCTCGGTAGCGAGCTGCAACATCCTCGGTAAAGGCGTTGTGGGTGTCACCTTCAATTGAAATTCTGTTGTCGTCATAAATAACATTGAGATTTCCAAGCTCTTGCGTTCCTGCAAGAGATGATGCTTCGGCACTCACACCTTCTTGAAGATCGCCATCAGAGCAAATAACCCAAATAGAGTGATCAAAGATTGAAGTATTGGTTGGTGCTGTTGGATCAAGCAAACCGCGCTCATAACGAGCAGCCATTGCCATACCAACTGCGGTTGCAACGCCTTGACCTAACGGACCTGTTGTCATTTCTACGCCTGCAGTGTGACCGTATTCAGGGTGGCCTGGAGTTAGAGAGCCCCATGTTCTAAAGCTTTGAAGATCCGTCATCTCGAGGCCATAGCCACATAAAAAGAGTTGAATATAAAGAGTTAAGGATGAGTGACCACAGGAGAGAATGAATCTGTCGCGACCTAACCACTGTGGATCTGAAGGATCATGAACTAAGTGGCGTTGGAAGAGGGAGTATGCAACAGGTGCCAGGGACATCGCAGTACCAGGGTGACCATTTCCAACTTTTTGGACTGCATCAGCAGATAGCGCACGTGCATAGGCGACGGCGCGGTCATCTAGCTCAGTCCAACCAGAAAGTGTGTTCACTTAGTTTCCATTCTTGTAGTCACTGATAACCAAACTCGCCAAGCAGATATCCATACTAAGGTGGAGCCAATTAAGTGTAATCCAACAAGAAGTTCTGGCAGATCACTAAACCACTGCACGTAACCGATAGCACCCTGACTTAGTGCTATTGCTAGAAATATCTTCA
>Ga0214919_10007372_pt1 | contig 14862 bp, 18 predicted proteins | sample LL1503_MetaG_FD_177994 | JGI IMG/M metagenome (GOLD analysis project Ga0214919, IMG submission 177994) | Freshwater microbial communities from Lake Lanier, Atlanta, Georgia, United States - LL-1503 | ecosystem: Environmental > Aquatic > Freshwater > Lake | place: USA: Georgia | collected... | reverse complement strand
ATAGCTGTTGATAAACTTCTGAAATCTGGATAGAATCCACCAAGTTCTTCTACAAAAATATATTCATTATTTAAAATTTCTTTTGCTTTTTGTATGTCTTTATTGCATTTTTTAAGTAAATTTTTTACTGCTGCTCCACATATAGTAAAGTATTCGGACCAGTTATAATATGATAATTTTTTACCAGTCACCTTACAAGTTGGACAAAATTCTGTGGAAAATATTTGTGTATCATAAAAATCAATAGCGGCGGATTCACCGTTTGTTTTTTTGATTTTTTTACAATTTTTAAGTAGTTCATGAATGTTCATGAATATACTTACAAACAAGTAGGGTGTTTTCTAGTCTGTTTTTATATTAAATTTATTATAAAACTCTCCTATTGTAATTTCTTCTATTTCACCTGTTTTTTTGTTTTTTATTTTTATTAAAGTGTTAAAAGTAAGGCACTTACCTGATTGGCGAGAACTTAATACGATATTAAATCTTTCATTTTTAAAAGCTTTTAGAAGTCTTTTTTGATATTTATATAATTCAATTTTCTTTTTTCCTTCATCCAATGTTGTTATATAAAAATACTGCTCTGCGAAATGTAAAATACTCTTGTTACAGAGCTTCAATTCCTCTATCATGGAATCTGTCCATTTGAATTGGGAATTTCCTCTTAGTAAATTTTCATTACCTTTATAAAATGCACCATCGACTAGAATTTCTTCAGTATCTAGATTATTTACATCATTTTCATTGTCTTCTATTTTCTTTCTTCTGCCCATAGTAATAAATACTTATGCGAGTAATGAAAAAATTAAACTTTGAACGTGCTTATAACAAAAAAAGAATAAACAAATACTGGGATTATGTATTTGATTATGAATCAAAGTGGAAATTTTTCAATTTGAATATAAAAAATAAAAATGGAATATGGAGTTCTTTGCAATCTACTATAGAAAAAATAGTAGATGATGGTTCTATATCAAATGTAGATATAGATCATTTTTTAAATACTAATCCAGATATTGAATTAGAAATAGATTTTTTTGTTAATGAATTACCGGAAATATTTTTTTTTAGATCGAAAAATAAAATGTATTGTTATGCTGTTAATGTTGTTAGATCTGAAAAAAATAAAAAAAATAAAATATTAGCAAGATTTTATTTTGATATAAACGAATTTGTCAATTGTTAATTTGCCTTTTTATTTCATTTAAAATTACATAGACATAATCGGGTTGTAAAAATTTTATTTTTGTTCCGGCTTCTGGCATTTTGATAGGATTTATAATTTGGTTATAAGAACACAGCAACCACCACAATTCCATAGTTGCATATATTTTATATGATATGGAAACCCATGTATCATTATAATCGATCGAATATTCTCCCTCCAATTGACTATTCTCTGATGGAAATATGTTTATATTTCTTAATAAATTATAAAAACGCATACTACTTTCTTCATCATTATAAATATTGAAAAAGTTTTCATATCTATAAACAGAGAGTGGTGGCAAATCTGGTATATTATTTTGAGTATCCATATTTTATCCTGGTGCTCCTACTTTTCCTAAAAGTTCTTTTACCCTATTTACACCGCTTTCTAGTCCTCCTTGTAACACACCTCTACCTATAACATTCACAGAACCATGTCCCAATGCACCCGCAAATATATTAGAGCTACTGGCCACTAATTGTTTAAGTGTTATACTAACCTTATATGCTTCTGGTGTTAATATTGAGGTTCCACCATATTCAGATAATTCTCTGGTTGTTCCTATACTTTCTATATCTAATGCTTCAACATAAGCCGCTGGCCAATCTAATCCACCTAAACAATTTTGAGTTTTTACAGTGTATATTTTTGGTGGGATGTACGTCAAAAAAGTATTTCTTGTTTTTAAATTTTGAAAAGTTAAAAGAGATACTAATTTATAATTATTATAAGCATCTTTTGTTGTAACAGTATTATATAAAGGAAAGGTAATAGTTATAGATTCTGGTGTTGTCCCTTTAAATTCTTGAACTTCTTCTAACCCAAAATCTCCAAGTGTACCAACACCCAACGCAACAGCTTTTCCTAATACACTACCAACACCAGTACTAGCCTCTCCCCCATTTCCACCCAAAAAATTATTTATACTGAACTCTGTGGGTCCCCAACTATTACGTATTGTTCTAATTTTATCACCATCTTTTAATAATAAAGGTAAATTATACTCAAATTTAGTAGGTTTACCACTATATAATGCGGTATATGGATCAAGTTTACCAGCTTGTGCCCAATTACTTGCAGTATCAACGATTCTTGCTAACATTTGTGCCCAAACACCAAATTCTAATTCATATTCAACTAAAGTTATGGATGGAACCTCATCTGTACTACCCGCATTTTTCCATCTAAAATTATCAACTACGTTTATTCTCCCACTTCCATTCGGAACTGCATATAGCGGAGCTTTTGATATATTAATACCAGGAATAGTTATAGGAAATGGTTTTGAAACTAAGCTGAACATAGTAATATTTATTAAGCAAATTCTCCTTGGATTGATCTTCTGTAGTTATAGATAGAATCTGGTCTTGTACCACTCAATACAACGTCCATCATATTTCTACTGGAACCACCACCCGATGTGTTAGAAATTACAACCGAGGATGGGGAATTGTTGTTATTATTTAAACTTTCTGGTAATTTATATATACCCTTATTTATAGATTGCACCAAGGTTGTTAATTCTCTAAGTGCTTTATCAAAAACTCCGTCTGTTTTATATGCTAGTATATTGTCATTCTCATTTAAAACATTTGCGGTATTTGTATTTTTATCAAAAAGAATAGAATTACCTTCTGTACTGGTCATTAAATTTTTGAAAGAAAAATCATCTCGCGGAGTCTCCTTATAATCAGCCATTGTTGTATATTTTTGTGGCGTTTCCGTTTCTTCTTGAGATTGTTCTGATGGTTGAGGATTTTTTCGGTTTTTTGCGTCTTCTTGTTGTTTTAATCGTTCTTCTTGAGATTGTAACAAATTTGTTAATGTATCAAGTCGTTGTTTCATGTCTTTTTCTTCATATCCTGTAAGGTTATTTGAAGGAAGGGACATTTCTTCTTGTATTCTTTGATCTCTTGACTTTTCACTAAAAAGGTTATACCCTATTCTATTTTTTAATATATCTTCTAATTTTTTTCTAGTTTCGTATATTTCTTTTTGTAATTTAATTTTTTCTTGTGTGAATTCATCTACTGTTTTTTGGTTAAATATTATTTTATTTGGATTTTGATTCTTAACTTTGTTAAGAACTGCTCTAGCTTGTTTTTGTTCATCTGATACAACTTCTTTATTTAATTTATCGGTTACGCTTAATGCGTTTTCATCTATTGTAATATCTCCTGTTTTATCATCATATGATACTCCCAACCATTCTGCTATTGCGCCTCTCATTCCGCCAATTTTTGGCACAAAACTACACATCCACCTAAACATACTCTTTTTTAATTCATCATTAAATTTTGCAAAAGTAAACCCTTCTCCTTTTTCTGTTCCAAATGCATTTGCATTCCCCATCGCTTGCAATATACCAGGAAGAGGTCCTAGAAATGGTGTTTTATTTAAATAATCTAAGCCACCTTTCCAATTTCCTTTACCCAATTCCCAAAAACCTCTTCCCCAGTTTATAAACCAACCAACAACAGGAATATCTTGAAGACAATCCACTATTTTATTAACATAATCCATTTTTATAGATTGTTGCGCCTCGGTAGTTGCACCAGCACCCGCTTTATAATCTAAAAACCCATTTAATGCAGCAGCACCAAGAGATAATGGTAATGCTAATGGTGCTAATGGAGTAAATTCTAATAAATTTGCAATACCTCCTACTAAATCTATTATACCACCCGTTATATCATCTCTTTTAAATCTATCATAAGCAAAATAGAAACTGATTAAAGAACCGATTAAAGGTATTCCTTTCATCGCAACGGTTCCCATTCCTTTAAATAATCCGCCTGCTATTTTCGGCAACAATGTTTTAAAAGACATCGGAGCGGCTTTAACCCCTTGTTTTATTACATCATCACCAAACCCCAATTTAAAAATAGCACTAAGACCACCTTCTAAAAGATCACCAAACGTTATGAATGCCTTTCCAACTAAATTAAAAAGCCACCCACCTTTAATTTGTAAACCACCCATTGTGAAAAATTTACCTATTCCTTCTACAATTCCTTGAAATTTATCAAAAACATCTAATTTTAAATCCAATTTATTTTCCAACCAAGGTTTTATGTGATCTTTCCAGAATGCCGCAACTAATAATGATCCCACACCACCAGCTAATAACAAACCACCCAATGAAGATAACCATCCTCCCCCATCACTTTTTTGTTTAGATTGTTCGGGACCAAGTTTACCTATCCTTTTAAGATTTTCGGTGTTTATACCACCTAAAACAACACCTAATTTATCAATAGATTCATCAGCAAGGATGAATGTTTGTTTTTTTGATGTAAATGTTTGCTGTTCTGTTATCGGTGCTTGTTTATTGTTAGGTATAACAGAAGAAATATCTGTATTATTTAATTTTTCAGTAGCCGGTTTATTGTCAAAATTTAAATTTGTTTCAAATTTATCTAAATTTTTTTGTAAAACTTCTTTTGTTTTCTTTTTATATTCTTTATGTAATTCTTTTAAACCAAAAGGATCTCCTAGTTGTTCTAAAACATCTTTATTTTTTGGATCTTCTAATTTTTTTTCTATAGTCGTATAATATTTTTTTGCTTTATTAAAAGTTGGAATTACATACTTGTCTTTGAAATCTTTTTTTAGATTTTGTAAGTAATTTAACCCTGTTTCATCAGAAGTAAGCAACAGTTTCAAAACTTCGGTAGAATCTACCTCATTAGAAACAAATTTTGATAATACTTCGTCTATAGAAACTGTATCCGGCATATATTAATACTTAGATTAATATATGTTTTTAATTCAAAAATAATATACTATCAATATTTAAAACTTTTGTATATGTTTTACCATTCTCTTCTATGGAAATGGTTAATATAGAATCAATTTCAGCTTTCCATTTAGAAACCAATTGCAAAACTTTCTGCAAAATACCACTAGGTAGCTTTTCTACTAACTTTATTTTTTTAATAAAATCTACGTTTTGAAAATTTAGGTCATTTTCATTGATATATATATTTTTTATATATTTTGTTGTTTCTCCTATAAAAGCTTCTGATATAATTTGTTGAATTTCATCATTATTCTTAATATCGTCTACTTTTTTCTCTTTTTTATGAATTTGTTCTTCATATTCGAGTTCTTTTCCAATTGTAGGAACAGAAATTTCCAATTTCACCTTAATATTTTGATTATCGAACTCCAAAAACTGATTTTCCGGTGTTTCAAAGGTCTTGAACTTCTCAATAATAGGGTTTAAACTTACTTTTTTTACAATATTATCAGTTTCATCAAAAGTTATAGATGTTTCTTCTGATGTTTTATCTTTTAATGATATTGCAATAGAAAATTTATCATAAATAGTAAAATCTTTTAGATCTTTTATGTTTTCTTTATCTAAAAAGTTAGAATTTAGTATTTCATATAGGTTTTTTATGAATGTTGTGTTATAAACAGACGAATTCATAGCAGAACTCAACATAGTTTTTTGTTGTTTGGCATCGATTTCTTTAAAAAGATACTCTTTTTTCTTAGAGGGTATCCAAACATTAACACTAAACACCTCAGATATCGTATCCAATGCACGTAAAGCATCATCAAAGTTTAAAATATTCACATTTTCTTGTTCCATATAGTATTAATTAGGGGGGATATCACCAAATTCAACTGCTAAATCTTCAACCGCTCTGGAATTTCTTCGATTTTCCATGTCATTTGATATGGTATCATCATTAGATTCTTTGGTTTTTTGTTGGGCTTTTATAAAAGATATGAAAACTTTTCTTTCAGATGGCGATATATTCATCACATAGTCTGAATTAACATGAAAATTGGATAATATATAAATTTCTTCATATACACTCTTCGGACTTTGTGAGAAAAAGATCCTAAGAAAGTCAATGAAAAACAAATTATAGAAATTAAACTTTTGATCTTTGAAATGTTCTATATTAAATATGTTTTCCTCGCTTAATTTGGTGATACAATTGATTAAGAGCTTCTCAACCTTGTCTTTTATTGATACTGGGAACGTTTCATATGCTTTTAATCTTTGCTGGTATGAATAACCATCAAAATCTATGACATCATTCTTAATTTTTATGTTTTTTATGAAAAAAGGCAATGAATCTAGCACCTTTTCACCCATATGCTTATCACTTAACATGCTTTCATACAAATAACCAACACTTTGTATTGGTGGATAGCCTAATGTTATCAAAAGTTCTTTATCTTCTTCGTAAACATAGTGTTCTTTTAGTGCATTTATCGACAAATTGACTAAATTTTGCATTATATCCGATAAATTGATCTTTATTTTAATATTTTCGACATCTTCTCTGTCAGATTTCATATTAAATTCTATAATATTGCCAATACTAACGATTCTTAGCTTCAAACAAAACAAAACATATTCTATTATGTTTAATTTTTCAAAATCTTCTTTGTTTTCCACACATTCTTTAATAATTTTAAAGAAATTTTCATGATAATCTAAATAAAATTCCGGCGATTGTGGATAATATAAATTTATTTTTTCAATATCCAGTTGATTTTTTGTATTTAACTCTTTAAAGTTTATAACTTTATCAGAAAATGGAAAATCTGTTCTATATAAAAACATATCGGTCATGTTTATAATTAAAAGAACACATTAAAAAATCAATTTATATTATATTTCTATTTAACTTTAACAAAATCTCTTTGCCTATATTCATTAAAATTCCCACCTATTTTATTTCTACTTTGTCTTAAAAAATTTGTGAAATTTCCAATTATAGAATTGTCGGTAGTTATCATTCTAGAAGTATCTGCATCTTGAACCATGTATCCATCATATGCAAAGGTAACTGTGCTGTATTTTAAACCATCCTGAGCATATGAGTACTCTTCCCCCTCAATAGATATTGGTGCTAGGTTATAAAACCTATATAGTTTTCGTACCAACATTGGATTACCAGCACCCGCTTTTGCCAGCATTATAATATCTGCAAATCTGCACTTAACGGCTTTGGGGGAATCTGCCGCTCTTGCTACTAAACCATTATAACCAACCAAAACAACCCATGGTCTAATTATTAGATCTAAAAAAGAAGCATTAGTTTCTAGAAAGGTAACACTCAATGCCTTATATTTCTCTCTATTAGACGCTGTGGCGGGTGCTTGGAATCCACCATATGATAATCCCTCATTACCCGCCGATATTCTCTCAGATGGTAAACTTACTTGCCTAGCAAAAACACAACCTGTCATGTTTTGATCAGCATATTGTAAACCACCATCTAATAAATGACGAGTAGTATTAGTAGATATGTCCCACCCCGCATTAGCAAAGTTGGATTCCCTTTGTTTTAATTGCCTTGTTAAATTAGAATTTAAAGCATTGACAGAACTAAAATCAAAATAAATATACCATTGACTCGCTAAAGCAACGTTCGTGGACCATTTTCCTAATAAACTTAAATAATAAGAATAAGGACTATTTTCTTGATTATAATAAGAAATAGACATATATAATATTTACGTCTATTTCTTTATTTTTTAGTTGGAATTGGGTGAAAGTCTCCAGTATTGATATGCAAGAGTTGCTTGTTGTTTCATTATTTCACCAGCAGTGGTGATATCTAAATTAACATCACCAACTGATTGACAATAAACACCATAAAATGTATAAGTTCTAAGTGCTTCACCTTTTTTATCAATTAAAACCATTACCATTTGATTTTTAACCGAAGTACTTGGAATATTATAATCACCGGAACTATCAATGTCATTAAATACTTCTCTTGTCCATTGTTCGAATTTTCTTCTTACAGATAATCCTTGTGGCACTCTGAATGTTATATTAAAGGCACCGCTATTATTATAAGTAGCTGTACCAGGGACGTTAAATACCAATCCCATAAAAGGAACTTGTATATTTGTGATAGATCTTCCTGGTAATGTAGTTGATTCTACATATAATAATTCCCCATCATCAAATCTATTGTCTCCCAATCTAATAACTCTAAATAAATTGGTTCTTGCAAAATCATTTGCAGCTGCTGTGCTGTAAAAATTCTCAATTCCGTATTTATCTAAATATTTTCCACCTATTTTTTTATATTCTGGTATGTTCATAGTTTTAAATATTTATCTTACGAGATCAATTCTTCGAAGTTTACGCCGGTTCTGGTTGCTATGAAATCTGCTAATATGAATTCGGCTGTTCTCACAGGTTGAATATATATAGAAACTCTCATTTCGTTATTATCAATTGTACTGGGAGGATTGTTTCTCTCATCACAAACAATTGTATAATCATATAAACCATCGTTCAATCTCGCATCATCAAAAAGTGGTGTTAATGCACCAACAACTCGGTTTCTAGTTGTAAACGAATTAGGTTCGAATATAAAAAGTTTTAAAATGTCTTTTGTTGTTTTTTCCAATGTTAAGAAAAGTCTGCGTACATTTACTCTATCGAATGCTGATGGCTTACGGAAAAGGGTTTTTTGTCCAAATATTACGTTTCCATCATTAACAAAGAATGCAATAGGATTGATGTTTATTTTGTATAATAAATCTCTTTGTTTTTGTGTTGGATTTATTGCTAAATCTATAACATTTACTAATTTTCCTCTATTAAAACCTGCGGGTGCAGACCAAGGATATGCCACTTGAGCGGATGTTGCATATACGGAGGCAACATAACCAGAAGCTGGTATCCAACATAAAGTATCAGAAGAATTATCGTTTGTTCTTATCCAGTTCGCATATGTTGCAATATAACTAGATTCTACAGATGAATATAAATTCTTAAGCGGCCAATATATATCATTAGAAAATACAAAGCTCTTATTCTTTGATAATTTTGTATTTGATCCTTGTACGAAAATACTTCTTAAAGGATCTGATATGAATACGTGATCTTTTCTGGTTTTATCAGCAAAGGCATAAAATTGATTTATGACTTTTAGATATTCATCTCTAGCAGTACATGCTGGATCAGAACCTGTAGTATCTTTTAATCCAGTATTTGCAACACCACCATTTGTTATGTCTAAATTATATAAATCATCAAAAATAAGAGGTTGTGAAGAAAAATTAGAATTTAATTTTCTGGATTTTGCACTTGCCCATATTGTTCCTAAACCGCATTCTGCGATGACATCAACAACCAATGTATCATCATTCTCGATGCATCTTAAGGCTCTTTCCAATTTATTTGGAACATTATCGACAACCTTAGAATTTTTATCTGTATCGGAGACATATACACCAATACCATATAGATTTTTAGCACCTTTAGAAATTCTAACGCGTTTTCTAGGTTTTCCGTCATCAGTAATCCAATTACCAATTTGTGATATATAAGGATTTGTAATAATTCTAATATTATTAGATTTTGTATTTACGACATTATCCAAAAATGATGTGCTAGGTGATCCACCATTTGGATTGTTCAACTGTCTCAATGAATATAATGACCCAGTGTTAGATTCTGTAACAACATAATCAAGAGTTACTGTATCTTGTTGATATATGGAAGGTCTTAGTTTGAAAATCATTGATGTCAAGTAATCATTAAAAAGTTCAGATGAGAAATCATAACCAATAGGTGCGCTTTCAATAATTTCCGAAATACTATTATTAAACAATGAATTTGCAGTACCAGACAATGCGAAATTAAACCTATTATTTGGTACTGTTACGAATGTTTGAACATCTCCTGATATACCAGTATATGATCTAACACCAGTAATTGAATCGAAATTAGTTGAAGGGTTGACTCCACTATTATCGGAAAAACCAATATAATAACCTTGATATATATTATTAATAGTAGTTTTAGCATCATTTACTACTACTAATCCACCATATCCCAATTGACTGAAACCACTAATAGCAGATGTATTATATGCACTAGTCCATGCAACATCATTAGTAACCAATTTTTGATAATCCGAATCGGTTATTACAATCGATTTGGGTTCCATTACAGTATAGACTTCTGCATCTTCATAAGAAATAGCAGTAGTAGATGCAGTATATGATGTAATAACAGAAACTATCGTGTTATTATAAACAACATTTCTAGTGTTTTGTGTTGTGAATTTAAATTCACTTAAACTTTCCACATCATATCCCAAATATACAGGATATCCACCACTTAGTGCAATCACATTATTAAATGTACTTAAAGCTGCAACTATAACTTTATCTTCTGCTTTAATAGGAAATACTAATGCACTTCGTTTATTTGAAAAACCATCTCCGAAATTTTCACCATATGGTAATCTGGTCACCAATAAATTTGCGGGTGATGTTGTCAAAAGTTGTCTAGCAGAATGGTATAAATATCTTTCTGCTGCATTCGTAGGAAGACCAAAAATAGTTTCAAATTCTGAAACACTAGTAACATTTATAATTTCATCTGTTGGACCTTGTGCCGCAAATCCGGTTATGAATACATTAGTTTCTCCGCTTGGTCTTGCTATTAAACTCAAGTCAACTTCATTTATTTGTACGCCTGGTGATGATATAGTTCTGGATGCCATAATTTATATAACTATTTATCTTGAAAAATTACCATTTATGAATAATTGTTTTAACACAACCTTAGAATAAGTAATATTATGACTAATTTTGATTTGAAAGTATCTAAAATATTAGAAGAAGCTGCTAAATGCACCGGTCCTACTAAGAAAGCATCGTCTACTGCAAAGGGAAAGAAATGGATGCAGTGTGTTAAAAACCCAAAAGGAAAGGGTTATAAACGAGTACATTTTGGTCAAAAGGGAGTAAAGGCTACTGGAAAAAGCGGTAATACTAAAAGAAAAAAAAGTTTTCGAGCCAGACATAAATGCTCCTCCGCAAAACCAGGTACAGCAAAATACTTGAGTTGTAAAAATTGGTAATATAAAAATAAAAATATGAACAAATTCGATCAAATAATTAATGAATTCAGCCAACAATTAACTTTAAACAAAGATAATATAGAAAAAAAACTAGCACCACTATTAAAAGGTGCTGATACTCAAACTAAAGGTGTTTTAAATACCATAGGTGATATTTTTAGTGATACTACAGAAATTGATCCGAAAGATGTTGAAACTAAAAATTTATTTGATAAGCTTATTGATGATAATACACCAGATGAAGAAAAGATAAAAATTAAATTGGATCTAATAAATAGAGGAATTTTACCACCAGATCAAAAAGAAGAAGATACAACAACCGCACAAACATCTACTCCAAATATTAAACAATCAACATCATCAACATCACCAAAATCTTCAACATCAATTTCAAATTCTATCAGTTATAAAGTATAATTTATGAGTAAAAAACGCCCCGTTAAAGGGATAGGAACAGCTGAAACGATTGCTGTTCAAAACGAAGACAATTCACCTTATGTTTTCCAAAAGGAAAAAATTAAATATGAATTGCAGATAAAGGATTTACCTTGGACAGATAGGCAAAAAGAAATTATTAATACCTTTTTGGATAAAAAAACTAAAGTTTTATTGCTGAAAGGTCCTGCTGGAACATCCAAAACAACTTTGGCAATGTATTGTGGTTTAACTCTTCTAAATAAAAGAAGAATTTCCGATCTAGTATTGGTGCGATCAGCCGTAGAATCTTCTGATTCAAAGTTAGGCTTCTTGCCAGGAGATATTATGGAAAAGTTCAATGTATATTTGACACCATTCCATGATAAATTCTCGGAACTATTAAACAAAGTACAAATAGACAGGCTACAAAAAGACAATAGAATCACAATTTGTCCTATAAACTTCGCAAGAGGTTTACATTTTTCTGCAAAATTTGTATGCGCAGATGAGATTCAAAATTTTTCTAAACGAGAAATTCATACTATAATGAGCAGAATTGGTGAATTTTCAAAGGTATTCTTGTGTGGTGATCCAGAACAAAGCGATCTACCGATTGGAAAGTCGGGCTTTAATAAAGTATATGATCTTTTCAACAACGATGAAGCAAAAGAAAATGGAATTTTCTGTATGGAATTGACCGAGGCTGATATTGTTCGTTCTGAACTTTGTAAATATATTACACATAAATTTAAAGAATTACAAACATCGGAACAGCAAAAACCCGATAAAGATTGTTGGAAACCGTCCGAAGGAAAGTAAATATAATAACATGAATAATAAACCACAACATAAAACTCTATCTAACATACCAATTGGTTGTACCTTCTGTGGTGCTACTGTTCATGGTAAAATTTTAGAAAGCAAGAACGGCGAAAACCAAATTAAATGGGTTTGTCCCAGGTGTTCAAATTTGGTAAAGGTCGGGAAGGTCTAAATAATGGTAAATTTGAAAAAAATCTTGAACGAAGACGTTGGTAGTATTTGGTCTCCTAGACAATACCAAGCCAGTAGTATGGCACCACGGAAAGATCAAGGTCCACTCTTTTCTCAAAAAGATGGTAAAAATTTCCCATATCAACAAAATTCACCTCCCATATTCCCCCCAAATTTACCGCAACCAGAAGCACCAGAGACCATGCCTTGGCCTTTAGAGAATATAAATAGTGATTTGGCGGATGGTTTTGTTTTTATATTAGCTGCTGCTAAAAAGATAAGTCAATGTGAGAAACAAAATAAAAAATTGACTAATAAACAAAGAGAACATTTATTTTCAAATTTCAAATTGTTGATTAAAATAACAAAGGCAATACAAAAAGTGGGAATGGAATTACCTAATGTTGTAAACATGGCATCTAATGTAGATTCTCCGATTCCAATGGAACCTTATCAGTCTCCATACATACCATCTACTACAACTAGCACATCGAGAGATACTGCAAATATACAATCACAAAAATTATAAAGTATTGACATTTTTATAAAAATATCATAATATATTTTTATGATAAAAATTGATAATACTTTTAAAAATTTGTTTAAATCAACTTTAATGGTAGTTCTAATTTCTACCATGTGCGCATTTGGTGGATTTTTATTTGGTCTAAACTTCTATGGTATATTTTTTATTGTATTTTCTTTACAATATATTTTATTCTTCTGCATATCACAGATAACAAAATCTGCTTTTGTAGAAAAAACAAAACAAAAAGAATTAGATAAATTGGAAAGTTTATCCACAATCTTAAATTGTGCTTATTGTAATAAAAACAATATTATGATTTTTACTCCCAATGATAACAATCGAATAGAATTTAAATGTGATCATTGCGAAAAATCAAATGTGGTGACTATGCAGTTTTTAGTTGCTCGCGTAACAGATTCTATAAATCTCCCAACAGTTACGGGAATTCCTTTAGAAAATTGAAAATATGAGAAAACCTAAAACATTAAAATGGTGGGATGATGTTTACAGTGAAGCTTCTGAATTAGCCAGATGGATTGCGCTATACGAAGCAGTGAATACAATTGCTGATAAAGCCGAAGAAAAGAATATACCCTTCGATAAGGTGGAATTAAAACCGATTGCTATTCATAAATACATGGATGCTACCGAGAATTCAACATTAAAAAATGTTTTGCAACAATTGTATAAAATTGATGTATGTTATAATGGAGATGCTCCTAAAGAATACATCAACATGTGTCCAGAAAATAAAGATTTTAGTTATCAATAATCTCCGTATACGCTAGTATCACTACATGGATTATCTAAAGGATAATCGAAGTTTTCTTTAGCTGCTTGTTCAATTATATCATTGTCATCATTAGGATTATTACCAATTCCTGATCCAGCACTACCTGTTTCATGGGAGTAATCATTACGTTTTGCTTTGAAAAACCAAACATAATGTCCAGCAATTGCATTTAATTGGAACTCGTCTATTATTTCGGTTATTTCATAAACAGTTGGTCCTCTTTTTGGAAAATTTAAACGATCATTTCCAAATTCTGAAAGCTTTATAAGATCACCAGATTTTGGTTCTGAGGATAGTCCGAAATTTTTTGTAAAATGGTCAGGATGAATGACCCCATTCATATCACTATCAGCAACTATACCGAATTTTGAAAGCAAATAAGAATCATTATTTAAATTCAAAAGAACAATCATGGGTTTAGGTTCTTTGAAAGTGGTATTTGGCTGTTCGCCATATATAGGATTCATTTCTGATATTGTGGCATTATTGAAATAATAATCCACTTCTTGCCCGTTTATCTCTATTTGCTCTCTCCACCAACCAGAGAAATTATTCCTCTCGTTTATGTTAAACTGTTTATTTAAAAATCTTAGCTTTTCCATGTTATGCTTTTTTAAATTCTACTTTTTTAAATTCTATTGTCCATTTATTTGGGGGATTAAAACATAAAAATTTACCATTTCCATTACCGTCTTGTTGTTTTATAGACAATTGAAAAGGTTTAGAGTAGTCTTTATTTTTTAATTCGAACCCATATTGGGTTGCTAATCTTTGTGCATCCATTTGTGTTATATTTTGTCTTCCTGCATTATATTTTGCATTAGTTACTTTGGATGAAATGTATTCATTCGATTTTTTGTGTAAATCAGCTACTATATTTTGACTTTTTCTATTTGTACTACCCATAATTCTGGAAACAGATCTATGATGTGGGTTTGATGCCATTTTAAGATTTACTATATTGGAGTTTTCAAAAAATAATTTAAAATTCATTATGTATATACTTATAAAATAAAAAACCCTGCTCGTTAAAAGCAGGGTTTTTTATTATTCA